>ERZ1027039.10-NODE-10-length-111526-cov-13.135210_pt1 | contig 111526 bp, 97 predicted proteins | sample MGYA00519438_ERZ1027039 | MGnify/ENA primary metagenome ERZ1027039 (study PRJEB26926, sample SAMN06164810) | human gut metagenome | biome: ENVO:00009003; feature: ENVO:2100002; material: ENVO:00002003 | host: Homo sapiens | place: USA | collected 2012 ...
ATGACGTCGAGTCTCGTGGGCTCGGAGATGTGTATAAGAGACAGGAGAAAAGGCTGAGTGTTCCGTAAACCTCGCAGCAGGGCTGCCTCTGGCCGGATTTGGCCGTGAGAAAAAGCCCTTCCGGGAATACCTTCTGCGTTCTTCCCAGCCGGTGTGCTTCAAATTTGAGGGAATCCCCTACAAAGTAACCATCGAGGATGTGAAACTGTTCCCACAGGGGTATTCCGCCATCGCCATCCATCCTGAACTTATCCAAAACGAACCTTCTGTTCTGCTCATGGATATCGGCGGCTGGACGGTGGATCTCATGCGGCTGGACAATGGCGTTCCCAACGCTTCGACCTGCCGCAGCTTGGAGCTCGGCATGATCCGGTGCATCGACGAAACAAAAGAACAGATCCGCCGCGACATTGGGATGTCCGTTACCGACGCCCAAGTAGAGCGCGTGCTGGCCGGAAAAGCCTGCAGTATGGACGAGGAAGCCCGAAGCATCATCCAAAAGCAGGGCCGCCTCTACACCGAACGGCTTCTCTCGGCAGCCATGGAATCGGGGTTTGACCTGAAAGCCATCCCGGTAATCATGCTGGGCGGGGGCGCGGCGGTGGTTAAAGGCAACGTGAGCGAACAGGACGGCCTGTGCCGGGCTTTTGCCCTGATAGACGACCGTGTGAACGCCGAAGGATTCGAGCGGATTTTGGGGCATTTGTCGGGCGGTGTGAGCAAGGGATGAACAGGCCCCTATTCGGTTTCCGCCCCAACCTCCAGAATGAACGCCACCGCAGGGCTTGGGAAATCCTGCAGGCTGTGCCGGACGGGCAGAAAAACGCCTTTCTGGTGCAGGCGATTCTGGAGAGCGAAGAAAAGGAAACCTTTGAAACTACCCTGCGGCGGGTGCTGCGGGAAGAACTGCAAGCTGTCCCTTCCCAGCCTGTGAAGCAGCCGGGGGAAGCCATCCCGCAGGAGATGATGGGCTTCCTCGGTTCCCTGCTGGGCGAAGATTAACTCTGTTTAAAACGAAAGGAACCGATTTATGAGAAAAGAAATTTACAAAATCAAAAACCCCAAGCATATTGTGTTTGGCGATCCCCTGTATTTCGAGGATTTCAAAGGGGCCGAGCTCAAACGCCTCACCGTGGATTACAAACCGCCCAAATCCTTCGACGCGGCCCGGCTTGTCCTGCTGGAGAAGCCGAATGAGAAATACCCCGAATACACAGACCGGACGATGACGCTTTACCTTGCCCCAAGGCAGACCATAGACGTCTATGCCGATGAGAAGATCTACGCCTTCCAAAAAATAGATGGCAAATCCATCGGCGTGGATACCGCCCGCTATTACCTCAGCATTGACGGGCGCGACGATATAATCAGGACCGGCGCGGATGGCTGGTGGGGCAGCTTTGAGGAATACTATCGGGAAAACGGAAAAAGCCGCATCTCAGACGCCGTTGTCCTGACGGTTGCAATACCGGAAGAACAGGATTTTAACTGGATGAAGCAGATGGCCGGATATTTCTTTGAGGATATGCAGCCGGTTACCCCCAAAAAGCAAAAGAAAATGGATGAGCCAAGCCGCTGAAAGCCCCAAACATAGCCCTTGTTGGTTGTGACGTTTGTCAGCCCTGCTTTGGCTGAAAGGTTGTTGCTCTTGGTAATAGCTTTATCGGGCGAATTGCAGTATGCTTGTGTTGCCCGAAAGGGAAAGAAACGAAAAAGGAGCGATAGGGCATGGAAACCAAGGGCATCACCTGCAAAATCCCATTAGACCTGCACAATCGCATCAGCGAGGAAATCAGGGAAACAGAAAGCACAATCAGCAAATTCATCGAAATGGTCATTATGGAGCACTATGAGAAAGGGGCTGTCAAAGTCATGGAAAAAGGAAGAACATTAGCGTTTCAGGTGAGCGAGGAATTGTTCCAGAGGGTAAAGGAATACCTTGAAAACTACGAGAAAACCTACCACCGCCGCCTTACCCAAAAGGAATTCGTGATCAGTTTGATCGAACAGGCGCTGGAAGAAGCGGAAGAAGAATTCGAAGCCGCCAGAGCCGCCCAAGAGGAAGCACGGGCCAATCGGTTTAATCCTCTGACCGGATCATTTTATGGAGAAGCCGATGATACAGAAGCAGAAAATCCGGCAGAGAGTTTGGAAATCAACGAGGGCGAGGAAATCCCCGCAGAGGGAGATGACAGCGACGAGAACTGCCCCGACGAGGATGATGAGGACGTCATGCCGGAAAGCTGGGAACAGGACGATGACGAGGAAGAAGAAACCGAGCCTGCCGATGAATCCCCTGAAGATGAAGAAACCGAAGAATAACCTTACCAACAACACCCCCACAGGACTGAGGTACCGCCTCAGCCGCCTGCGGGGGTGTTTTCATATAGATTTCAGTTCACGAAAAAGGGGCGATGTCCATTGATTGTGCTTTAACGATTCATCAAATCCCTCAAAAGGAGCGTGATATAGAAAACCATACGATATATTGACCTGTTCTCCGGCATCGGCGGGTTCCGGGAAGGGCTCGCCCGCGCCGGAGGGTTTACCTGCATAGGCCATTGCGAGATCGACAAAAAGGCAAACCAAAGCTATGAAGCCCTGTTCGATACAAAAGGAGAGTGGTTTTGTGAAGATATCCGAAAAGCCGATCCAAACGGCATCCCCGACTTCGACCTGCTGTGCGGCGGATTTCCCTGCCAGTCTTTTTCGATTGCTGGACACCGTGGAGGATTCGACGATCCAAGAGGTACCCTGTTCTTTGAAATTGCCCGGCTGACTGCGGCAAAAAGACCTGCGTATCTGCTGCTTGAAAATGTTCCCGGCCTGCTTAACCATGACGGAGGCAGGACGTTTGCAGCTATCCTCCATGCGCTGGACGGATTGGGGTATGGTCTGGAATGGCAAGTGCTTAACAGCAAAGATTTCGGAGTCCCCCAATCCCGAAAAAGGGTGTACCTTGTCGGATATCTTGATGAAAGATGCAGAGGAAAAATACTTCCTTTCACCGAAACAGCAGGAACGTCTCTTATGCAAATCCGCCCCGGCGCGCAGGGAGAGCGAGTCTACTCCCCGGAAGGGGTAAGCTGCACCCTCGCGGCGCAGACGGGCGGCTTCGGCGGGAAAACCGGTTTGTACGAGGTGGGCCTGCCCATCAAGGAAAACACAAAAAAGGGGTACAAAATGGCCTATCCCGGCGACAGCATCAATCTGGCGTTTGCTCAGAAAAATACCCGGCGCGGCAGGGTTGGACGAAAAATCGCACATACCCTCACCGCCAGCAGCGACCAAGGCACCTTGGAGCCGCTTAAGCGTATCCGCCGTTTGACGCCAAGGGAATGCCTGCGGCTGCAGGGATGGGCAGATGAGCGGATCGATATTGTTTTGCCCCTCCAATCCGACGCCCAGCTATACAAGCAGGCGGGAAACGGCGTAACCGTTACAGTGGTGGAAGCCATCGGGAAACGGCTTGCCGCTACCCACCGGGAGGTGAGCGCCATCGATTGATTTAAAAGACCAATACTTCGGCTGCGAAATTGAGATGACGGGGCTAACCCGCCAGCAGGCGGCGGAAGCAGTGGCAGCCTTGTTCGGCACCATGGCCCGTCAAACGCACGAATCCCGCACCTACGATCCGTGGGAGGTTATAGACAACGAGGGCAAGAAATGGCGGTTTGTCTACGACTCCAGCATCCATGCTTCTCATCGGATCGGGCGGCAGCAGCTTCCCATAAGCGATGGCACCTATAAGGTGGAGATGAACTCTCCCAAGCTGGAATACAGCGAAATGGGAAAGCTGCAGGAGGTTGTTCGCGCCCTGCGCCATGCAGGGGCTGTCGTGAACGGAAGCTGTGGGATGCACGTCCATGTGGACGCCTCCAAGCATACCCCGCAGAGCCTGAAAAACGCCCTCTCCATCATGTATTCCAAAGAGGACATCCTGTTCAAAGCCCTCAATGTCAATGAACACCGGGTGGAACGCTGGTGCCAGAAGGTGCGGGAACCCATGCTGGAAAAAATCCGCAAGCTTCCCACCAATACCACCATGGAACGCCTCAAGCGGGAATGGTACGGCGGGCGGGATGAAAGCTACGAACATTACAACTGGACGAGGTATTACGCCCTGAACCTGCATTCGGTGTTCTATCGCGGCACCTTGGAATGGCGCTGTTTTGAAAGCACTCTCCATGCCGGTAAGGTGCGGGCGAATATCACGCTGGCGCTGGCTATCTCCGCGCAGGCCATCAATCAGAGCAGGACCGTCATGCGGAAAACCGAGATCAGCGAAAACCCCGCCTTTACCTTCCGCACCTTCCTTTTACGGCTGGGCCTCATCGGGCCGGAATACAAAAATGTGCGGGAGCATCTGCTCTCGAACCTCCCCGGCGACCGGGCATGGCGGTATGACAAAGCCCAATACCCCAGCCTGCAGAACCGCCGAAACCAAGAACGATAACACTGGAGGTGATGAATACCGAAGAAAAACTTTACTTTGCCTATGGTTCTAATATGAACCTAAACCAGATGGCGTTCCGCTGCCCCGATGCGGAAGTGGTGGATACCGTCCGGCTGGAAGGGTACCGCCTTGCCTTTTGCATGAACGGCGGCGGGAATGGCGTCGCCACTATCCTGCCGGAAAAAGGAAGCTATGTGGACGGCGTCCTCTGGCGGATCTCCGAACGGGATGAACGGCATCTGGACCATTACGAGGGATTCCCCTACCTGTACGGGAAAGAACCTGTTGTGGTAATAGATCAGGATGGGGTAAGTCATGAAATCATGGCCTACACCATGAACAGCCCGTACAAGGATACCCCCGCCATGCCCTCCAAAGCCTATCTGGAAGGAATCCTGAACGGCTGCCGGCAGAATGGGATCGAAACCGCCCCTGTTTTGGAAGCGGTCCGGCTCACTCAGAAGGAACTGCCAAAAAAAGAAATCCCCCATAAAAAACACCATCGCCGGAAACACGGCGAAGAACGATAATCTGAACACCGGCCCCCGTGGGATGGAGAATTCCCTCTCCATCCTGCGGGGGCCTTTTTGTATTTTACGAATAAGGAGAATCGCATGAAAAAACATCTAAAACGGCTGCTGTCCCTGATGATGGCGGTACTGCTCTGCATTGGCGTTATGCCAAGCAGCGCCTTTGCCGCCTCCTACGATTACGACGGGTACATCTCCATGATCGACCATAACACCAGAGGGTATTCCCTCAGTTCCAATCTTCCCGCCCCATTTGGCGGCTACAGTTCCAATAAGTTCACCGAGCTGCGGATCAACGACCTGAAAGCCTTCCGCACCGCCTACTGCATCCAGTTTAGCGTAGGCGTACACACGGGGATAGGCTATGACCAGTCGGATGATTACGCCGCTTTTACTGCCGAGCAGAAATCCATGATCAACACCGCCCTGACCTTGGGGTACAACGTGGAAACCGGCACCAAGTACGGCGGCAGCGCCATCGACGAGTACATCGCCACCCAAATCCTCATCTGGCTGATTGCCCACGAGCAATTGGGGACCGGGTACGAAACACAGATCATCAATGAATTCACCGTCAACAGCCCCGCCGCGAAGCCCATCTTCTATCAGCTTCGGGAGAACGTCGTGAATTACCACACCATCCCGTCCTTTGCCACCGACGATCCAAGCGCGGTTGGGGCATATACCCATGATCTCAAATACAACGAGAGCAATAGGAAAAACGAAACCACACTGGTGGATGAGAACAATGTGCTGGGGAATTTCGCTGTCAGCTATCCGGGCGTGGATTTTTCCGTCAGTGGCAATGAACTGCACGTCTCCACCTCCGAAACCGAATTCGGAACCATTACCGCCGAAAAGCGGCTGCCTTCCTCTGTTCCCGGCGTGGTTACAGGCGGCACGAAATACTGGCTGCGGGACGAATACCAGAACGTGGTCACCTTCGATGTGGAAGGCTCCGCCGAGCCGGTGAAATGCTATTTTTCCCTTGAAATCAAGGCGGGTGCCCTGCAGCTTGTGAAAACCTCTGAGGACGGAGAGGTTTCCGGCATTTCTTTCCACATCTCCGGCAACGGGATTGAGAAGGACGTGGTGACTGGACCGGATGGGACCATCAAGGTGGATAACCTCCAAGCTGGAAATTACACCGTAACCGAAAATGCCCCAGACAAATACGTCCAGCCCCAGTCTCAGCAGGTGACCGTCTACCCCGGCCAGACCTCCAGCGTCAGCTTTTCCAATATCCTGAAGAAATTCACCGTGGAGATGGAGAAAGTGGACTCCGCTACCGACGAAGCGCAGGGCGATTCCACCTTGGATGGCGCTGTGTACGGGATGTTTAAAGGCGAAACCCTGCTGGATACCTACACCACGGCGAACGGGGGCAAATTCACCACCAAGGAATACCCCTGCGGCCCGGATTACAGCATCCGTGAAATTTCCCCCAGCGAAGGGTACCTGCTGGACGAAACCATCTACCCGGTAGGCGCGGAACCGGGCAATTTCACCTTGGAGAACAACAGCATCCCTATGACTGCCACAGAGGACGTCATTCTCGGCAGCATCGCCATCACCAAGCATACGGATCAGCCTGCCATCCCCGATCAGGAAGAACCGGCCCCGCAGTCGGAAGCGCCTGCTGAGGAAAGCAATCCCGCAGAGAGCGTCCCTGCTGAAGAAGAACCGGCAGAAAGCAATTCTATCGAGGAAGCGCCCGACTCCGGTTCTTCGGAAATCCCGGAATCCCCCCCTGTGCCGGAGGATGAAGCTGCTTCCTCCAGCCAGCCGGAAGAAATTGCGGAATCCGAAGCCCCGGCAGAGCCTGCTGGGGAACCGTCCTCTGAAAGCAGCCCCGCGCCGGAAAGCGAGCCGGAGCCTGCCCCAAGCGCATCGACTGTGCCGCAGCTTGTCCCTGCGGTTGCCAGCCTTGCCTCCAAAGCTTCTGTTCTTCCCTTGTCCACCACAGCCTCCGGCGATGAAGTGCAGATCGAGCAGCCGGAGGAAGGCGCGGAGTTTCAGGTTTATCTTGCCAGCGCCGGAAGCTATGAGAACGCCAGAGAAACCGAGCGTGACCTTTTAATCACCGATTCCTATGGTTTTGCCCGTTCGAAGGATCTTCCATACGGCCTGTACGTGGTGCATCAAACCGCAGGGGCCGAGGGGCAGAAATTTGTCCCCGATTTCTCCGTGTTCATTTCCGAGCATGGCAAGACCTACTATTATATCCTCAACAACCCCACCTTTACCTCCCTCATCCGGTTTGAGAAAAAGGATCTGGAAAGTGGAAAAATCATCCCTCTTGCGGGAACTGCTGTCAAAATCCGCAACGCTGATACCGGCGAGTGGGTGGTGCAGCATTTAAACTATCCCAGCCCTGTCGACATCGACACCTTCGTGACGGATTCCACAGGCACCCTCATGCTGCCGGAACCCTTGGGCTTTGGAAATTACGAACTGGTGGAACAGCAGAGCCCTTGGGGATATGTGTTCGACGGAGAGCCGGTGCCCTTTGTGGTGGACGGAACGCAGGACGTTGTCACGGTCGAGAAATACAATATCGTGCAGAAAGGCACCATCACCGTTTCCAAAGAGGGCGAGGTATTCAGCCACGTGGCAGAAGCAGGCGGGCTGTACCAGCCTCAATACGAGGTGCAGGGCCAGCCGGGCGCTGTTTACGATATCACCGCATTGGAAGATATCGTCACCCCGGATGGCACCGTCCACCTGAAAGCCGGTGAACTGGCCGCCACCCTGACCACAGGGAGCGATGGGACCGCCACCTCGGAGCCGTTGTATCTGGGCCGCTATCAAATTTTAGAGCGATCTGCGCCGGACGGCATGGTAATCGATCCGGAACCCAAAGAGGTTACCCTGTCCTATGCCGGGCAGGAAGTGGAGATTACCTCCGCAAGCGTTGGTTTTGTCAACGAGCGCCAGAAGGTGGAAATCAGCCTTCGGAAGTTGCTGGAACAGGACGAAACCTTCTCCATCGGCATGAATGAGGAATGGAAAAACATCACCTTCGGCCTGTTCGCCGCAGAGGAACTGACTGCCGCCGATGGAACCTCCATCCCGGCAGACGGGCTGGTGGAAACCATCGGCGTCGATGAAAATGGCAATGCCGTATTTAAAACAGATGTGCCCTGTGGGGCTTCCCTGTATGTAAAGGAAATCGGCACCGACGAGCACTACATTTTAAGCGGTGAGAAATACCCGGTGGTATTCGAGTATGCCGGTCAGGATATAGCCAAGGTGCAGATTCAGGTCAACGATGGAGAAGCCATTGAAAATACCCTGAAGCGCGGCAAAGTGTCCGGCTGGAAGGTGGATCAGGATGGATTTGAACTGGCAGGCGCGAAAATCGGCCTGTTCCGTTTCGACGAAACCGAATTCACCGAGGAAACCGCACTCATGGTTACCGAGAGCAATCCCATCGGATACTTTGAATTTGACCGGGTACCCGTTGGCAATTGGGTCATTCGGGAAATTGCAGCGCCAAAAGCCTTTGTATTGACGGAAGAAACCTTCCCGGTGGAGATCACCGAAGATGGGCAGACCATTGAAATCACCATCGAAAACCAGATCATCAAGGGTACCGCTGAAACCACCAAGGTAGACGCCGATTTCCCGGAGAACAAGCTGTCCGGGGCTGTCTTTGAGGTTTACGCCGACGTGGATAACAACGGGGAATTCGACGCGGAGATCGACAAGCTGGCGGGAGAAATGGCCGAAACCGAACCGGGACTCTACCAGATGAAGGATCTTGTGTACGGGAACTACTTCCTGCATGAAAAGGAAAGCCCGGAATTTTTCCAGCGCGACGAAAATTATTACCCCTTCTCCATCACGGAAAACGGGGCCGTTGTGCGGATCGAAACCGAAGCTGGCGTGGGCTTTCTCAACAAAGCGCAGACCGGTTCTCTGAAGGTGGTAAAGACAGCCGACGATGACAACATCGAGGGCCGCACCTTCAAAATCACCGGTACCGACTTCATGGGCAACCCCTATGAGCAGGAATTCCAGACGGATGAGAACGGCGAAATCAACGTCGAGCTTCGTGTGGGCGAATACACCGTATCCGAAGCGGCTGGCGAGGATTCCGAGAAATACATCCTGCCCGATGACCAGACCGTAGAAATCAAGGCGGGAGAAACCACAACCGTCAAGATGCACAACAAGCTGGTGCCGGAAGTGCCTACCGTACCGCAGACCGGCGATAGCCCGTGGATGCCAGCCCTGCTCGGTGCGCTTGCCCTGTTCGCGGCCCTGTCCGGCGGTGCTTTGCTCTTCCTGCACCATACCGGCAAGAAGCGGAAAGCTGCCGGTGGCAGCGATGAGGATCAGGGCGCAGAAGAATGAAAACCTTTTTCAAAGGTTTTTGCATCGGTCTTTTGTCCCTGAGCCTTTTGGGGCTTCTCTGGTTTCTGGTGCTCCAGCCGGGGCTGACCAATAAAGAAGCGCAGGATTTGAAGGAAGAATACGCACAGCCCCTCCCCGGAGAATCCTCCGGGGAGTTACCGGCTGGGAAAGAACAGGCAGCCTCCCTTGTAAACCTCTCCGCCCTGCAGGCCGAATACCCGGATATTCAGGGCTGGATTTCCATCCCCGGCACCTGTGTGGATTACCCTGTTCTGCAGAGCAGCGCCGATGAACCTGAATACTATTTGCGGCGCACCTACAAGGGCGAGCATCGTACTGCCGGAAGCATTTTCTTTCAGTGGGACTGTTTCCCGGAAAGCCGGAACCTTGTGGTCTACGGGCACAACATGAGCGATGGGACCATGTTCGCTGTGCTCCAGAAGATGGCGGACGAAGCTTTCCGAACCGAGCATTCCAAAATCCTCCTGCAGACCAGCGACGGGCTGTGGGAATACCGCATTGCGGCTGTGCTGAAAACCGATATCACAAAGCTCTCCTTTAACCGCACCGAATTTGCGGACGATGCGGATTTCCTGTCTTTTCAGAAGGAGCTCTTCGCACAGTCGCTCTGCAAAACCGAAACCATACCCGGCGCGGACCGCCGCCTGCTGACGCTCGTCACCTGTTCCTATGAGTGGGAAAGCGCCCGCACGGTAGTCATCGCCACGGAAGTGAGGTGAGAATCGACCTATGGAACCAAAAGCCATTATTTTGATTGTCTTATGCGCTGTCATTTTAGGCGGCCTTGTTTTCCTGCACATCCGCAACCGAAGGAAGAAATAGCGGAAGCGTTTAACCGGGCGGGGCGCTGACAGGCGCTCCGCCTGCATTTTTTATCATACTGGAGGGATTGATTGAAGAAAACCGGATTGTTAGACCTTTTAGCCGAGCAGCACCGCACCTTTATCTCCAACCTGCGCCTGCTGCCGGAACTCAAGTGGGCGGCCCTTGGGGATTTGTACCGCCTGCCGGATAAGGAAAAATATCCTTTAAAAGAATGGGAAGAAGCCGTGTCCTACCTGTTGGGCTGCGAGGTGCGCTTTAACAATTACGAAGAAATCGGGAAAAGCCTCAAGCCCTTTTCCCTGCAAGTGAGGTGAAAAGATGAACCAATTCTATACCGCCGAATCTGTGACGGAAGGGCACCCGGATAAGCTGTGCGACATCATCGCGGACAGTGTGCTGGACGAATGCCTTTCTCATGACGCACTTTCCCGTGTGGCCTGCGAGGTGCTGGCCACCAAGGGGCAGGTTATCGTGGCTGGAGAAATCACCAGCCTGTTTGAGCCGGATATCCCTTCCATTGTGCATTCGGTTTTTAGAAAGGCGGGATATGATCCCGCCCGTTTTTCCGTCCAATGCCTGCTCCACCGGCAAAGCCCGGATATCGCCGCAGGGGTGGACTGTTCGTTAGAGCGCCGTAGAAATCCCTCGGAAGATCAGCCCGCCCTGCAGCTGGGGGCCGGGGATCAGGGCGTCATGGTAGGCTACGCCTGTTCGGAAACCCCGCAGATGATGCCTCTGCCGGTTATGCTGGCCCACCGCCTCACCAGCGCCCTTGCTGCCGCCCGGAAAACCGGGGTGGTGCGGGGCCTGCGCCCGGACGGGAAAGCACAGGTCACCGTGGAATACGGCGAGAATGGAAAACCATTCCGGCTGGATACCGTTGTACTGTCTGCCCAGCACAGCCCGAATAAGCCCGTAGACGAACTCTGCTGGGAACTCACCGATAAGGTGCTGGCCCCGGCGCTGCAGGCTTTACCCCCGGGTGAGGATACAAAAATCCTTCTGAACCCTTCCGGGCGGTTTGTTTTGGGCGGCCCGGAAGCCGATACCGGCCTCACCGGGCGAAAGCTCATGGTGGACAGCTACGGTGTGTTCGCCCCGCACGGCGGCGGTGCGTTTTCCGGCAAAGATCCCACCAAGGTGGACCGTTCCGGGGCATACATGGCCCGGTACATCGCCAAAAACCTTGTGGCGGCGGGCTTGTGCGAAAAGTGCCAAGTCACGCTGGCCTATGCCATCGGGAAAGCCGAGCCGGTCATGGTGGAGGTGGATACCTTCGGCACCGGCACGGTTTGCGCCGACGATTGTCTGGCGGAGGCGGCGCGCTTCGTGTTCGGCTTAACGCCTGCGGAGATCATCGCCCAGCTTGACCTTTTAACGCCAAGATACACACAGACAGCCGCCTATGGGCATTTCGGAAAGCCGGAATTTCCGTGGGAACGCACCGATCAGGCGAAAATCCTGCGGGCGGCTGTCATTTAACCAGAAAGGAGCAGCCCTATGCCCGGAGTAACGGAAGAACAAATCATCGCCGCCAGACGGATGACCGCCATTGAGTTTTTGCGGCGGTACCGGCCCGGAGAACTGGTCAAAACCGACAGCCGGGGGGAGTTTGAACTCCGGGAACACGACAGCTTCAAGATCAATGAAGAAACCAGCTTCTGGCATTGGAAAAGCCGGGACATAGGCGGCAGATCCGCCCTCGATTATCTCGTCAAGGTAGAAGGTATGAAGTTTGTGGACGCGGTGCTGGCCCTCTGTGAAGAAACCCCCAGCTTCATCCCGCCCCCTTCCCAGCCGGAGCAGCCAAAGGAATTCGCCCTTCCCCCGGCAGCTGCAAACAACCGCAGGGTGTTCGCTTACCTCCTAAAGCGCGGCGTCAGCCGCAAGGTGATCGAAGCCTGCGTCCGGGCGGGGATTCTCTATGAAAGCGCGGACTACCACAACGCCGTGTTCGTTGGAAAGGATGAGGCCGGTACTGCCCGGTACGCCTTCCTGCGGGGCACCTATACCAAAGGAAAGCCCTTCAAGGCAGAGGTATCCGGCAGCGAAAAGCAATACTGCTTCTGCCTCCCGCCCAAGGGAAAAACCAACCGGCTGGCTGTGTACGAAGCAGCCATCGAAACCCTCGCCCATCTGACGCTGGAAGGAACTGCGGATAAATGGCGGCTGTCTCTTGGCGGGATCAGCGCCCCGAAAGAAGGAGAACAGCCACGCTCCTTTTCCTTCAAAAAGCCGCTTGCATTGGAATCCTTCCTCAAACGTCACCCGGAAATTGAGGAAATCGAAATCTGCACAAACAACGACTTTGCCGGGCGGTGGGCGGCTGAACACTTGGAAAAAGCCTATCAGGGCAAATACCGCATGGTAAAGAACCTGCCGGAAAAAGAGGGCTGCGATTACGCCGATCTGGCAAAAGAACAATATGAGAAGCAGGCCGCCCGCCAAAGGGCGGCCTGCTCTCGTTAGGAAGGAGATTGGAACATCGACGCAAACAACATTATATGTAAACTTTATTTCCCTCTTGCCGGGGACTTTATGGATGACGATAGCTGGAACAACGGAACAGCCGACCTTCCCGTACCGCTGAACGGCGCTGATTTAGCCGAATACGAAGGTCCGATCCTTCGCGCTGTGGAAAGCTGCAACAGCCAAAACGAGGGGAATCTCATGCTCTGCTTTAGAAAAGAATGGAACCCCGGCGTTAAAGAAAAGGTACTGAGCGCCATCCCCTCGGTGGAAATCCGGGACGGTGAACTCATGGCCTGCATCACAGTTTGTCTGAAGGAGCCTCTCACAGAAGCAGAAATGAAAGACTTGCAGAATCACCTGCGGGATCAGTTTTCGAGCGGCTGGGGAGAAGATTTTGAACAGCAGGAAATCAAGGTTAAAGGCGGCGTAATCAGCGTCCACTTTTGGGAAACCGATCATTTCTCCATTGAAATGGAGCAGCCTGCTCCTAAACGCCCCAAGATGAAGCTGGAAAAATGGGATGGGGATATCCTCTCCGTCCTCAAAAGGGCTGAACGCCTGCTGATAGAAAATGGGCAGCCGGAACGGGCGAAACAGATGATGGAGCAGTTCCATACATTTTACAGCCTATCATCCGGCGTCATCAGCCAATACGTGGAAATCGATCTGCCGGAGAAAAGCCCGAAGAAAGCGAAAAAGGGCCGTGGAGAAGAACGATAGAAAGGGGCTATGACGGATTGAAACACAGCGAACCGCTGATTTTGAACAAGGAAGAATTCTTCGAGGGGTTTGACAATCCCTCTTTACAGGAAAAAGTCGTTGGAATCAAGATCGCCCTTCTTCAGAATGACAACGGCGAAATAGGTCTTGGGCTTGGGATTGAAGCGCCTCCGTTACATTCGAGGGAAATCGAGGAAATAAACCGCTTTTTTGCGAAAAAGTACAATGTCGATGAAATGATGCAGAAGCTCTTACAGCACTATCAGGATCAGAGGTCACAAAACGCAGACAGTAAAAGCCAATCAGATCAGAAGTATGAGATTACCGGTATCGCTCACCCGCAATACCCATGGCTGCACCGCATCCGGGCGTTACAGGACGTTCGGGAAGATGTCCATCAAGGCGACCTTGGCGGCTTTGTAGAAAGCGAACGGAATCTCAGTCAGGAAGGAAGCTGCTGGATCTACGATAACGCGCTCGCCGGGGAAAATTCCCGTGTCACCGAACAGAGTACCCTGCATTGGGCCTGCCGGGCGCTTGGCTCGTCTATCATTTCCGGGGACGCCCGGCTGGATCGGAATGTATGGGTTTTAGACAACGCCATCGTTGCCGCAGGAACCGTCACCAATATGGTTACCATCCAAGGGGATGCAAGAATCCTGCCCGGCTCCGGCCATAGTTCTCCTGTCATTAAAAACGACGCCGTCATCTACGGAACCGTGGTAGGAAATGTGGAGATCTCCGGTTTCTATGAATTGCCGCCGGGAGAAAAACTGGAAAACCACAGCAGAGAACCTTTGAAAATCTATGCCAACGAATATACCGGTCCGCTCATGGGGCTTCGTGAGCCGCAAAAGCCGAAAGGCTTTGTTATGCCGGAACAGCAGAAAAAACGCTCCGACAGGGAGCGATAACCAAACAACGAAAGGATGATGCCTCTGAACAAAACGAAAGAGCTCGCACAAGTCGTAGACGAATCCATTTTGCCGTTGGAGCATAGCGGCGGGGATGGCTGGACCATCCTGCATGGGGATACCCTGCAGATCATCCGGGCATTCAAGCCGCAGGTGTTCGACGCCCTCATCACCGATCCGCCCTACGCTTCGGGCGGCTGGAAGCCTTCTGAGAAAAACCGCACCACCAACCAAAAGTACAGCAGCATGAACCCCAAGAACGCCCTGCCGGATTTCGACGGGGATAACCGGGACCAGAGAAGCTGGACGAGATGGATGGCAGAGTGGCTGTCCGACGCCCGAAAAGCCTGCAGGCCGGGAGCACCCGTCTGCCTGTTCATCGACTGGCGGCAGTACCCTTCCATTACCGACGCTTTGCAATGGGCCGGATGGATCTGGAGAGGGTGCGTGGTGTGGGATAAGATGACCAGCCGCCCGCAGAAAGGCCGTTTCCGCCAGCAGAGCGAATATGTGGTGTGGGGCAGTAACGGCCCCATGCCGGTGAACCGCCCTGTGGGGTGCCTTCCGGGGGTATTCCGCTACGCCAATCCGCAGAACCGCACCCATGTGACAGAGAAGCCCCTGCAGCTTATGCGGGACTTAGTGAAAATCTGCGTACCGGGCGGGCGCATCCTCGATCCCTTCTGCGGGGCAGGGACCACCGTCCTCGCCGCCAAGCTGGAGGGATATGAAGCTGTGGGCGTGGAAGTTACCGACGCCTACTACAAATTAGGCTCCGACCGGGTGCGTTTTGCCTTGGAAGCCCATACCGAAGCGGAAGAAACCGCCGAATAACCCTGTGGTTGTCCACGTGGATGACCAACAGAAAACCAAACGGCAGGCTGGACGTCCACATGGACAACCAGCCTGCCACTGCCATTTTATCATATATATATATGAAGGAAAGGAAAATCATCATGGAAAAAGCATTCGCCTACATCTGCGCGGCTTCCGACGCCGCGCCCCGCCTGTTAAAACGCTACTGCCGCAAGGTTTATGAGCTCGGATACGTCCCCATCTGCCCGAAGCTGAGTGAAGCGCAGTACCTCCAGCCGGATAACGCCGACGAAAAGAGGGATTTTCACAACATCGCCCGCCAGAAGCTGGGCCGATGCCGTATGCTGGTGGTGTGCGGCAGCGAAATCAGCCACAGTATGTCCGCTGAGATCGGGGCCGCTGAAAAACGCAATCTTATCTGCACCACCCTCGACGGTCTTGCCAAGATCAAGGAAGCGGATGAGAACGGCGGCCTCTGATTCGAGGTCGTTTTTTCTTTGCCAGCCGGTGACTGGTTTTGCAAGCATAGCGTTTGGATATCCAAACGCATCTTGGGGAGCGCCCCAACCCCCCGCAGAACCGCACCGGCTGATTTTGTTCAAGAAATGAGAGGTGAAAATACTGAGAGAAAAGCAATACGCCGCGTTCGCGGCAAATGCCAAAACACTGGACAGCCTGCGCCGGAACGAGGTAAGCTACGTCCCCGGCGTTTTTGAGGTGGCAAAGGTTATCATTCTGAGCAAAGAGGATTTTGAAAAGCTCTCGGAGGACGTCTCCCCGGAATACCCCTTCCTCAAGGATAACCGGGAACTCATGAGCGCCGATCCGGGCGGCTTGTTCCGATGCCTCATGGTGCGGGCCGAAGGGGAAAAAGAAAATATGCTGATTGCCCAAGGGCGCGATACCCTGTACCTTGGCTACGGCAGGGATTACCGCAGCGTCGACCTGCAGGGGGTGCCGGTAGAACGCATCGCCTTGGAAGAACCGAAAGCCTATCAGGAGCACGCTGTTTTTTACCACCGGCCCAGCCATATCAACGACCTCAATGGGCGGAATCCACTGCGGCCTGCGCCGGAGCGACAAACCGGTTTTCAGGTGGAACAGGTGGTTGTCTTATGCGATGAGCAGTTCCGGCAGTTTCAGGAAACCGGCCTCAAGGATGACCAGATTTTCCTGTTCTATTACAGCGACAAGATGTGGTTTGATCCGGACAGCCTTTGCTGGCACTGCGTACTCGTTAAGGGTGAAACCGGTAAAGAGGGCATTCTTGTGGATGCGGAAGGGTATTCCTACGCCCGGTATGCGGCGTTCGCACCGGATTGCGACAGGCTGCGCCTGCAGGATATTCCCGTCCATTACGAACACCCTGCCAGAGTGCCGGAGCAGAAGAAAACTCGGAAACAGAAAGAGCCGGAGCGTTAAAAGGAGCCTCACCATGAGAAAACGAAACCACATCATTCCTCTCCGCCTGAACAAAAAGGAACTGGCCCATCTGGAAGCGCAGGTGAAAACAAGCGGCCTGCCCCGTGAGGAATTCCTCCGCACCCTCATCATGGGCGCGGAACTGCGGGCAAGGCCCTGCGATCACCATGCGGATCTGCTCCACAAGGTGGCTGGGCTCTGCAACAACGCCAACCAGCTTGCCAGAGTCGCCAATACCTATGGAGAGGCCCGCCAGCAGGATATCGAGGAAATGACTAGGCTGGCCCGTCAGGTTTGGGAAGAAGTAAAGGAGAACTGGTAGCCAACCTGCGGTTGGATGCAGTTCGCGCACATAACCAAATCTTGAACCAGCCTAAGCTGCCCGCGCCCAAGAAAGGAGAAAACCGCTATTGCTTACACCAGCGTGATCCCCGTCCACCGCCTCGACAACGCCATCGACTATACCCTTGACGAGAAGAAATGCTCCCGCAGGGAAAACGAGGAATCGCTGGAAGGGGAAATCGATAAGGCCCTCAACAAAGATAAAACCGAGCAGGATCTGTTCGCGTCCGCTCTCGGCTGCACCTGTGAAACGGCTTTTGAAGATATGTGCCGCGTCAAGGAAATGTGGCACAAGGAAGAAGGCGTGCAGGGATTCCATCTGGTGCAGAGCTTTGCTGCCGGAGAGGTAACGCCAGAACTGGCCCATCAAATCGGGCTGGAATTTGCGGATCGGCTGCTCGGCGGGAACTTTCAGGCGGTGGTCAGCACCCATCTCAATACCAAATGCGTCCACAACCACATTGTATGTGCGCCCATAAGGGGCAGAGTAAATCCGCTTAGCAAGCGGCAGGTGTGAGGTTTCAGGCCTGTGGTCAACGGCTAACCTGGCGGGGAAACCCAAAGGGGACAGCAGCATGACCGTAAAGCTGCAAGTTGGCAAGTTGCCGTGCCACGACTGAGCAGCAAGACCAAAAGTTCATATAAGGATGAAACCTAAACTGGCTGAACGGCAGTCCGAGGGACATTTGTGGTGGTCGTAACGGAAGGCAGCTATACCCGTTACGCTGTGCATCTCACCTGTAGAAACATGAGCAGGATGAGCGAAACCGAATGCACAGTCCGTATGTATCAGCATAAAAGGACGAAAACCGCATCCGACAATGAACAATGCTTTTTTACTCTGCTGCTAAATGGGGATTGCCTAAGTTGGAACGCTCACAAGAGCTATGGGCGTAGGCCCTGAATATCCAATATGGCAACGGAGCCGCCGTAGTAGTCCGAGCGTATTAATGGCACGCACATGGCGAAGGGCGGCAGTTCATTCAATTCAATACAACAGAAAGGAAGGTGCGTGAGGCACTATGAGAGATCCAGAAAATGTATTGAACAGTCTGCAAGAACATTCAGCTCAATCCGGCTATGTCTATGACAGGTTGTACCGCAACCTGTTCAATCGGGAATTTTTCTTACGGGCATATCAGAATATTTATGCCAGTCAGGGAAACATGACCGCAGGCACAGACGGAAAAACCATCGACGCAATGAGCCTTGAAAGAATCGACAGGCTTATTGCAACCCTGAAAGACGAATCCTACCAGCCCAAACCGTCCAGACGGACATATATCCCTAAGAAGAATGGAAAACTCCGTCCTCTGGGTATTCCGTCCATTGACGACAAGCTGGTACAGGAAGTTGTCCGTATGCTGTTGGAATCCATCTATGAGAACAGCTTTGAGGACGCCTCCCATGGCTTTCGGCCTGACAGAAGTTGTCACACAGCTTTGAGGATGATTCAAAATCGCTTTACCAGATGCAAGTGGTTTGTTGAGGGTGACATTAAAGGATTCTTCGACAATATTGACCACAATGTCATGATTGGCATCCTTCGCAAGAGAATTAAAGATGAGCGTTTTCTGCGCCTTATCCGTAAATTTCTCAACGCAGGATATATGGAAGATAACCAACTGCATCAAAGCTACAGCGGCACTCCGCAGGGCGGCATCATTAGTCCCATTCTAGCCAATATCTATCTCGACCAGTTCGACAAATATATGGCTGAATACAAGAAACGGTTTGACCGTGGGAACAAGCGAGCCGTCAATGTGGAATACCATAAGCTGAGCGCAAAGAGAATCCGACTCAAAAGGAAGCTGGCAAAGGCACAGTCTGAGGAAGAAAAGCAATCCCTTTTGGAAAGCATCCGGGAACTGGATAAGGTACACAAATCCATCCCCTGCAAAAATCCAATGGATACAAATTTCCGCAGACTGCAATACGTCCGTTACGCTGACGATTTTCTTATCGGTATCATCGGAGCCAAAGAGGATGCACAGGCTGTTAAGCAGGAAATCGGCGTATATATCGCCGAACAGTTGAAACTGGAACTGTCGGAAGAAAAGACGCTGGTCACTAAAGCAACAGACCGTGCAAAATTCTTGGGATTTGACATCAGGGTCACACCGCAGAGCAATCACACCAAAAAGACAAAAAGCGGTTCCACAGCCCGAAACTACAGCGGCCATGTAATGCTGGAAGTTCCGACTTCTGTCATTCAAAAAAAGCTGCTGGAACTGGGAGCCATGAGAATTGATGTTCGCAATGGAACAGAGATTTGGCAACCCACGTATCGTGGAAAACTTGTCGGACGAACAGACCTGAGTATCCTAGACCAGTACAATGGTGAGGTGCGGGGATTCTGTAATTATTATGCGATTGCAAACAATCGCTCTAAGCTGCACAAGTTCCGCTATATCATGGAGTACAGTTTCTATAAAACCTTGGCCTGTAAATACCGTACAACCAAAGGCAAAATTATTGCTCAATATCGTATTGTCAAGGACATCGGGGTAAAATTCCAGGACAAGCATGGAAATGAGCGCATCCGACTACTGTGGAAGGACAGTCTTGCAAGAGACCCCTATCCGCTGGGAAAAGAAGCAGATATTATCCATAAGCCGAAAGGCATCCTGAAAAAGCCCAGTCTCGGCGCACGATTAAAAGCAAATCGGTGTGAATGGTGCGGAAAAGAAACTTCAGCGTTGGTAATGCACCAAGTTAGAACGCTGAAAGAGCTGGATGAAAGCCAACCGTGGGCAGTTTTCATGAAGAGGATTAACCGAAAAACTTTGGTGGTCTGTGAAAGTTGTCACACGAAAATTCACGGTGCAGGCTGTGAATGAATAGAGAGCCGGATACAGCGAGAGTTGTAAGTCCGGTTCGGGGGCGAGTGCCTGGAAACCTACCGCAGCAATGCGGCAAGGCGCTGGGTACTTAGCCTACGGAATTCTGTGTCCATGAAAACCGGCAGAAAATACCGCAGCAATGAAAGAACCTATGTCACTGGGGTGCGGAAAATTTCGGATGAACTGTGTGTAAAGCACCATCTTTCCGTCATCCGTACAGAGAAATCGGAACGGGTTGCCCGCCCCTATGTCCAGTGGCTGGCCGAACAGAATGGAGCGCCCACGTGGAAAACACCCATCCAGCAGGACCTCAATGCGGCGGTTACTGCTTCCCTCACATGGAAGCAGTTCCTGCGAACGCTGGAGAAGCAGGGCTATGCCTTTCGGTTTGACCGCAAATACCCCGCGCTGATCCTGCCGGGCAATGGGCGCACCGTGCGGTTTAAGACCTTGGGCAAGCAGTACACCCCGGAGGCCCTCCAGCGCCGCATCCTTTACCCCAAGCCACCCCGCCGGGCTGGGAAAGAACAGCCGCCAGCCAACCGCTTCCTTCTCCTTCTTGGGGAAACGCAACCCCGCAGGCTTTCCGGCCTGCGGGCTCTCTACTTTTCCTATCTGTATAAGATGGGGGCGCTGCCGAAAAAGCCCCGGTACCCCAGCCATGCTGTGCGGGAGGATATCCGCAGGCTGGACAAACGGATCGAGCAGGCGGAATTCATCTTCAAAAACCACATAGAGGACCGGGGCCAGCTTGCCGCCATTCGGCAGAAAGCGGAGGATGAAATCGCTGTCCTCATAAAGCAGCGCCAAAAACTCTACCGCTATGAACCGGGCTCTCCGCAGATTACTGCCCTCACGGAAAAACTCCGGCAGCTTCGCCATACCGCCAAGCTGTGCCGGAACATCGAAATCCATTCGATAGAGATGGAGAAGCGGCTGCAGGCGGCACAGATGGAAGAACAACGGCGGCGGGAACAACGGGAAAAAGAAGAACAGCAGAAGGAAGCCCGAAATCAAGAAAAACAAAGGAGATGATTATTTGAACCAACGGCCTACAAGAGAACAAGTGGAACGCCTCCGGCAGCAGTACCCTGCCGGAACCCGCATCATACTGCATTCCATGGACGATCCGCAAGCCCCGCCGCCCGGCGCCAAGGGCACGGTTTTCCATGTGGACGGTATGGGGCAGATTTGTGTGAAATGGGATAGCGGTTCCACCCTTTCTCTCATCCCCGGCGAGGATTCCTTTTCTAAGGAAGCCTCGCCGGAAAAAAAGAAAAGCAGAAATTCTCACGAAGCCCGCTGATCGCAGCACTTTGCCCTCGCGGGCGCAAAATATAAATTAAAGTTGAGCTCAGGGCGCGAAGTGCGTCCATGCTCAGCATGGAGGTGAATTAACTGAACTACGGAAGCGATCCAGCCGACCAAATCGTCCGATTTACCCTTGAGGGCACGGAAATGGCCCTCAAGCTGTCGGGCATGGCGGCAAAAAACTTTGCGCTGTTTATCTATGCCGTACTGAAGGATCAGAAGAAAACCCACGGCAAGACAAGGCTTGTGCGGATGCTCAGGGAACAGCGCCCGTTCAAATTCTTTAACGTCCCCACGGAAAACATGAAGGAGTTCGCCACGGAAGCCAAAACCCACGGTCTTTTGTATGTTCCCATTCTGAACAAGCAAAAGGCGGACCGCATCGAAGTGGTGGTGTTCGCGGATGACGCCTCTAAGGTACAACGCATTTTTGACAACCTCGGTCTTGACGCGGTCAAAGCGCAGGCTGGCGAAGCCACCATCGCCAGCGTACAGGAGCAGGAAAAACAGGCTCCAGCAGCCCCGGCACCCGGCAAAACGGAAACCGTCAAAACCGAGCAGGGCGAAGTGGAATTCGAGGTGGGCGGTTTTGAGGACGATTTCAATATCGGCCCAACCCAGCAGGACACCGCCGAAAATTTTACTTCTGGCCGGGAGAAGGAATCAAATCCCCCGGCAGTGGAAAAGAGTCCGTCCGAGCCTTCCTCGCCCAGCAAAAGCTCTTCGCCCAACTCAATAAACCCTAAAGAGCCGGAACATAAGCCCTCGGTGAAACAGCAGCTGAAGGATATCCGGCAGGAGCAGGCAGAGAAAAAGGCGTCCAAATCCAAGCAGCAGGAGCGCCAGCATCCCACCCCCAGCCATTCCAAACAGAAGAAAAAGAAAAAACAGAAAGGAAGGTAATGCCCTATCGACTTATCCAGTTTAATCGGCAAAAAGCAGGAAGCCCAGCCTCAGCCGGAACAGCAGTACACCAAGGAAGAATACGCTGCCATGAAGCAGGCTGAACGGGAGGATACTTGGGCAAGAGTCAACGCACAGGCCGAGTCGGTGTTCAAGGATGACGAATCCATGAAAGGCTTTCTCAATTTCATGGCAAACTGCACGCCCCAGAGCACCCGGAATCTGCTCATTCTGTATGAGCAGAACGCTGAAATCACCCACCCCCGTACCTTCGACAAGTGGAAGGAAGCCGGCCGCTCCATCCGTTCCGGCGAGAAAGGATACACCTTCTTTGCCGATCAGGAATACACAAAAGAGGATGGCACCATAGCGAATGGCTATACCATCACAAAAGCCTACGACATTTCTCAGACCAGAGGCCCCCAGCCCCTGCCGCCGCAGAAGCATCTGCCGGAGGAAATCATCGCCGCCATGGTAGAAAACAGCCCTGTTCCGCTTGCCATCTCCGACCAGCTTCCCCAAGGGGTGCAGGCGCAGTATGTGCCGAAACAGCGCACCATTTTTGTCCGAAACGGGATGGATGAAACCGCCACCATCTGCGCCATCGCCCGTGAACAGGCCCATGCCAGCTTCGATATGGTGGGCAGCGGTTACTACCGGCAGGCGTATGCGGCCCAAGCCTACTGCGCGGCCTATGTGGCGGCGCAGAAATTCGGCCTTGACACCTCCGCCTTCCATTTCGACAAGGTGTGCCAAAGCTATGCGGAAAGGAGCGCGGACGATAAGCGCGGTTTTTTGGGCGACGTCAAACGGGCCGCCTATTCCATCAACCGGGACGTCCAAAGGAGCTTCCGGGATTTGGAGCAGACCATCCAGCCGGATGAGTTCTCCGTCGCAGCGCCCAAGCCCGCCAAGGCTGCCAAAGCCAAGTCGGAGAAAGAGCCGGAACGATGAGGGCTGATCGTTTTCCGTTTGTTTTCTTTTGTGCGGTAGCTTTCCGCCAGCCGTTGTGGTATGGTGGTTGTGAAAAAAGAGAAAGGAAGGGATCGCCATGACAAAGCAGCGACTGGTGAAAATGACCTGCGGGGACCGGAACATACTCGTCAAGGCGCTTCGCAGCGCGCAGGAATCGGTTGAGCCTGAACTGTCCGGCAAACTGCAGCTATTTATTGATCGAATCCTCAGCATGCCAAAGCGCAGGCTGTACCTGAACGATGAGGAGTACCAGTACGCCACGCTGTGCTTAAACGGGATGCGGAACGACTATCTGGCGGCAGACCGAAGCTGCGGCGGGATCGACCGCCTGCTCTTAAAACTTGTCCGCGCCAGCTACCGAAGTATCGTCAGCAGATAAATAGCGGCTTTACCCCCGGAGCCTGTGGAAACGCTTTTCCATGGGCTCCGGGGGATTTTTTTGTTTTCACGGAAAGGAAGGATATTTTTTGATTCGATAACCACAAGAAAAAATCCATGGTGGGTGTGGCTTCTGCCGTTGCCCATCGTCTGGTGGCTGGCCCTTTTGACAGCCGGAAGCTGGAGCGAAGGGATGAACCTCGTGGATCTGCTGGGGAAGCTCTCAGCCGCCATGAACAACCCCTTTTCTGTTCATTGGACGGGATATTCCGCCCGGTGCCTGTTTTTCTTTTCCCTTGGCTACGGGGTGATTGCCCTTGCGGTGGTTTCCAGCCGGAAGAACACCCGCAGGGGCGTGGAACATGGCTCCGCCAAGTGGGGCGATGTATTCCAGATTGTAAAGAAATACCGGGATAAAAAGAACCCCAAGGAAAACCTCATCCTGACACAGCATTTCCAGATGGGGATGGACGGTCACAAGCACAAGCGAAACACCAACGTGCTGGTCATCGGGGGCTCCGGCGCTGGCAAAAGCCGTTCCTATGCCATTCCCAACGCCCTCAACTGCGGGAACTGTTCGCTGGTGATCTGCGATCCAAAATCCGAAATCCTGCGGAAAACAGGCGGGGCATTGAAAGCCAATGGATACGAAGTGCGGGTGTTTGACCTGTTAAACCCCGACGCCTCCTTCTGCTACAACCCCTTGGCCTATGTGCGGGACGATAAGGACGTGCTGCGCCTGATTGAAACCCTCATCCAATCCACCACCCCGCCCGGGGCACAGAGCGCCGATCCCTTCTGGCAGAAATCCGAAACCGCGCTTCTGCAGGCGCTGGTTTTGTACCTCATGCATGAAGCCCCAAAAGAGGAACAGAACTTCGCCATGGTCATGGAAATGCTGGCTGCTGCCGAGGTGCGGGAAGAAGATGAGGAATACGAGTCGCCTCTGGACATCCTGTTCGCAAGGCTTGAAATGCGGAACCCGGAGAGCATCGCTGTGAAGCAATACCATGTCTTTAAGATGGGGGCCGGAAAAACTCTGAAATCCATTTTAATTAGTGTGGGCGTCCGGCTGTCGGCCTTCAACCTGCCGCAGATCGCAAGGCTGACCTACACCGACGATCTCCATCTGGAGGAAATGGGCGAGAAAAAGGTGACCCTGTTCTGCTGCATTCCCGACAGCGATAAATCCCTCAATTACCTTGTGGGCATGATTTACGGGCAGCTCATCCAAACCCTGTACTTTGTAGCAGACCGGAAATACAAGGGCAGGCTGCCGGTGCCGGTCCATCTGCTGATCGACGAGGCCCCCAACATCGCCCTGCCCACGGATAACTTCCTGCCTTGGCTTTCCACCATGCGAAGCCGCAACATCTTTTGCAGCTATATCGCGCAGAACATGGCGCAGATTAAAGCCTTGTTCAAGGAACAGTGGGAATCGCTGGTGGGGTTGTGCGATGAATTCCTCTATCTCGGCGGGAACGAAAAGGAAACCCACAAATACGTTTCCGAGCTCATGGGGAAAGAAACATTGGATACGAATACCTACGGCCGCAGCAGGGGGCGAAGCGGCAGCTTCAGCGTAAACGACCAGCAGACGGGCAGGGAGCTTCTCACCCCCGACGAGGTGCGGATGTTGGACAACCGCAAAGCTATTCTTTTTGTCCGTGGGGAACGCCCCATGATGGACGATAAGTACGACCTCATGCGCCACCCCAATATCCGGCTGACCGAAGATGGCGGCGCTGCGCCCTACGATTACACACAGGCAAAGGACGCCGCAGACGATATCGATTTTTCCCCGGACCAGTACGACGATTTTGAACTGCTGGAGCCGGAGGATTTTCTAAACCCATAAAAATACACATTGAACTGGAGGAATGCTTCTGAAGAAAACCCTGAATCGCTTTGTTTTGAAGAAAAATCCCAAAAAGAACGATAAGCCTGCCAACGCTTTGCCCCTCGGAAGAAAGGGGCGGCTCGGCTTTTCCGTCTATGCAGCCGCAGTGCTGTGCTTCTGCTGCTTTTCCATCCCGGCTTTCGCCGCCAGCGATCCGCTGGGCGTGGTGAACAACCTGTCCGATTTTATCTTTTCCCTGATCCGCGCCATCGGCCTCATCCTTTTGGGCTGGGGCGTGGTGCAGGTCGGCCTCTCCTTCCAGAGCCACGATCCCTCCCAGCGTTCGCAGGGTTTCCTCACCCTGGCGGGCGGCCTCGTCGTGACCTTTGCCAAGGAAATCCTCGACCTTATCACGGCTGGACCGTGAGTATGCCTTGAACTAAAGGGGCATCTTTCAAGATGCCCCTTTCTATTTTCTAAAAGGAGGTGACCAGCCGGAAACTGGATTATTGATAACTTAAATTCGGCGCTGGAAACATGGAACGACAAGCTGGCGGAAATCTGGACGCTGCTTACCCAAGATCCCGCAACCTTCAAAGGCGGCGGGATCTGGCAGGTCATGCTGGACATCAACGGGGCCTTGAAAGCCATTGGGTACGGCCTGCTGGTTTTGTTTTTTGCGGTCGGCGTTGTCAAGACCTGTTCGAGCCTTGCCGATCTGAAGCGCCCGGAAGCGGCATTTAAAATGTTCATCCGTTTTGTACTGGCAAAGGCGGCGGTGGGATACGGCCTCGACCTCATGCTGGCCGTTTTCAAAATCATTCAGGGGATGGTTTCTACCATCATTACCCAATCCGGCCTGTCGGGAAGCAGCGGAACGACGCTTCCGCAGGAGATCATCGACAAAATCAACAATGTAAACTTTTGGGACAGCATCCCCCTGTGGGCAGTCACCCTGCTGGGCGGCCTGTTCATTACGGTGCTGGCATTCATCATGATCCTGACGGTGTATAGCCGCCTATTCAAATTATATATGTACACGGCTATCGCGCCAATACCCATGTCCACGTTCGCCGGGGAACCCACCAGCAATGTGGGGAAAAACTTCCTGCGTTCCTATGCCGGGGTGTGTCTCGAGGGGGCCATCATTGCGCTGGCCTGTATCATCTTCTCGGTTATGGCGTCCAGCCCGCCTGCGGTTGATCCCAATGTTTCAGCGGTAACCGCCGTTTGGAGTTACGTGGGGGAACTTATTTTTAACCTGCTGGTTTTGGTTGGAGCCGTGCGGATGAGCGACAGGATCGTCAAAGAATTATTGGGGCTGTAGTCTCAGAAATCCAAGCAAAAAAAGACGCCGGGATAAACCAGCGCCTTTTCAATCATTTTATCAATGGTTGCCGTGTTTTTGCGTCCAGAACGGTTCCATCGGAATCGATGAGAACCTCTCCAATTGGAATTCCCAATTCCCTTGCCCGGTTTATCTGCCAAGCGACGTCTTCCTCTAAAGTCTTTTCCGACTGTTTTCGACGAATGACTTTTACGAGGGATATCACCCAACTGATGATGACCAAGGCAATTAGAGCATATAACCCATAGAGGACCAGTTGCTCATGCTTGCTGGTCCAGTCTGTAAAAAATGTGCTGACGACTGCTGCCAAAAAATACAACAGGGGCAGAGTCAGCCGCAGCTTTCCAGCGACCTTAAAAGCCATGGAAAGAATCAACAGCAAAGCTGAAATGGATAGAGATACAAATAACATTTGGATTGGCAAGAGAATTCCCCCTTTTCTCTAAAAATTATACCATATTCTGCTATTTATTCAAGAGAGGAAGTGGTTACTAATCGAAGTAAAAGTACCAAAAGAAATCCGGGACTATCAGGAATCCATCTTTTTCGGGCTTTCCACCCGGCAGTTTATCTGTTCCCTGCTGGCCGTAGGCGCGGCGGTGGGGCTGTACTTCGGCCTGCGCCCGCTGGTCGGCAGCGAGGAAGTGGGCTGGATGTGTATCCTCGGGGCCGCGCCCTTTGCGGCCTGCGGTTTTTTCAAATACCACGGGATGACTGCTGAACAGGCGGCATGGGCGTGGTTCAAGTCGGAATTTTTGTACCCGAAGAAACTGGTGTTTAAATCCGACAGCCTTTACTATGACGCCATGAAGGACGCCATCGCGGAGGGGGAAAAGCCTCCCCGCAAACGGAAAACACGAAAGTCTCAGCCACCAGCTGAGAAAGAACAGTGAGCCTCAAAAATCTCTCAGGAAAGGAAGGATGCCTATCATCAAAACGCTCAGTAAAGCAGCGAAAGCAGAAAAAGAAAAATTCAAAATTCCAAAGTCCGTACAGGACGCCATCCCCATCCAGCGCATCTGGCCGGATGGCATTTTTCAGGTGGGGAGCCGGTTTTCCAAGACCTTTTCCTTTACCGACATCAATTACAGCATCGCAAGCAAGGAAGATAAGACAGCGATGTTTATAGATTATTCGGAACTGCTGAACGCGCTGGACTCCGGCGCTTCCGCCAAGATCACCATCAACAACCGCCGCATTGACAAAGCAGAATTCGAGAAATCCCTGCTGCTGCCCATGAAAGAGGACGGGCTGGACCATTACCGGAAAGAGTACAACGAAATGCTGCTCTCCAAGGTAACCGGCACCAACAACAGCGTGGTGCAGGACCGGTACATCACCATCACGGTGGCAAAGAAAACCATCGACGAGGCCCGCACCTATTTTGCCCGTGTGGGCACCGACCTCATCACCCACCTTTCCCAGCTTTCCTCCATAGGCCGGGAACTGGACGCAGCCGCCCGCCTGCAGATCTTCCGGGATTTCTTCAAGGGCGGAGAACCCGCCGCCTTTGCCTTCGACCTGAAGGAGCACATGAAAAAGGGGCACAGCTTCAAGGATTGGCTCTGCCCCGATTCAATGGAATTCCAGAAGGACCACTTCCGCTTAAACGACCGATGGGGCCGCGTGCTCTACCTGCAGGGCTATGCCAGCTACATCAAGGATTCCATGATTGCCGAGCTCTGCGACATGGACCGCAGCCTCATGCTTTCCATCGATATTTTAACGGTCCCCACCGACGAAGCGGTGCGGGAAATCCAGAACAAGCTCTTAGGGGTGGAAACAAATGCGGCGAACTGGCAGAGAAAGCAGAATGCCGCCAACAACTTCTCGGCTGTCCTGCCCTACGATATGGAGCAGCAGAGGAAAGAAACCAAGGAAATGCTGGATGATTTGACAAACAGGGACCAAAGGATGATGTTCGGCCTTGTGACCTTGGTGCATTTAGCCGATACCAAAGAGCAGTTGGACAGCGATACGGAAACCCTGCTCACTACGGCAAGAAAGCATCTGTGCCAGATGAGCGTCCTGCGCTGGCAGCAGAAGGACGGGCTGGACACGGCTTTGCCCTACGGCCTGCGGAGAATTCAGGCGTTGAGAACCCTCACCACCGAAAGCACTGCGGTGCTGATCCCTTTCCGGGCGCAGGAAATCCTCCAGAACGGCGGCATCTACTATGGGCAGAATGCTGTCAGTAAAAACATGATTGTGGCAGACCGGAGGAAGCTGCTCAATGGCAACAGCTTCCGCTTAGGTGTTTCCGGCTCTGGCAAATCCTTCTCCGCCAAGGAAGAAATCGTCAGTATCGCCCTGTCCACCAACGACGATATCCTGATTTTAGATCCCGAATCCGAGTTCGGCTTTCTGGTGGAAGCCCTCGGCGGCGAGGTCATCCGGGTATCCGCTTCCTCGGACACCCATCTAAACGCCATGGACATGGACAAAGCCTATGGGGATGAGCGCAACCCGCTGATTGAAAAATCCGAATTCATCCTCTCCCTGTTCGAGCAGCTGGTAGGCGCGGGCAACGTGAGCGCCAAGGAGAAATCCATCCTTGACCGATGCACCTACGATGTGTACCGGGAATACATGGCCAACAACTACGAGGGCGAAGTGCCCACCTTAAAAGACCTGTACCACTCCCTGTTAAAACAACCGGAGCCGGAAGCCAGAGGGCTGGCGCTGTCCTCCGAACTGTTCATCACCGGCAGCCTCAACACCTTTGCCCAGCGCACCAATGTGGACACCAAGGCCCGGATCATCGCCTATGACATCCGGGAGTTGGGCGAACAGCTCATGCCCATCGGAATGCTGGTCACCTTGGACGCTATCTTCAACCGGGTCATTCAGAACTGGAAGAAGGGCAAGACCACATGGGTATTTGCCGACGAGTTTTACCGGGCGAGACGTTCTGCGGCCTAATAAGCTGTGGGGTCAGCGGCAGCCCGTGCTAAGCACAAATGCCGCTGATACAACTGATATGATATTGCTCAAATGAGTGGGTAACGCCACGAAGGGGCACACAGAAACTGCCCGCCGGCATAAGTAGCGGTGTAAAGCGAAAATGTCGGAGAGCTGGGCTGAAGAGCAAAAAGCCAACCCAAACAGGTTAAGCTGTGGAAAGGTTTGTAGAGGTACAGACTGTTGGTGATTATGTAGTGGGCTGTATATGGTGAGAATCCCGCAAGGGGGACGAACAAACGATTAAAGGGTCTATAATTCGAATACGTCTAACGACGTATGTCCAATATGGACGTCAATTACCGAAAAGTAGCCGGGTAGAGGTGAAAGTCGGGATACCGTTACAGGCGGTATAAATTGGCAGGCCCAAAGGAAGCACCTAAGTACAGTATCGTATCATATTGGAACGTCGGAAGCAGCGGGCAGCGAGTAGTTACACATGCCATGACCTGATGATAAGGAAAGCTGAAAAGTATAACTTATCTTTACCGCTGTGAAAGCGGAGGCACGAGCGTTGAAGTTCCTGTAATGGGAATGGAGCAACAGCCTCCAGTGGGACTACCGGTCTTTACCGGTAAAGGAAGTGTAATAAAATAATGTAGTTGACATTCATAGGTTCGAGTAAGATTAAGAGAAACTGAGCCGCGCAAAAGCGAGGTGGTGTTGACTATGCAGAGAAAAGAAAAATTGAAGCGAAGCAGTCTGCGCTATGCGGAATACTATAGTATGACACAGGTACAGGACAGCTTGTTTCAGCAAAGTAAGTCAGGCAAAATCTTCACTGACTTGATTCGGATAATTGCCAGCGAGAAAAATATCAAACTGGCATACCGCAACCTGAAAAACAATAAAGGAAGCAATACAGCAGGCGTTGATGGACAAACTTTTCAGGACTTGAAAAAGATGTCAGAAAAAGCTCTTGTCAACCGAGTGAGGGATAAAATACTCAACTACCAACCTAAGGCTGTGAGACGGGTATATATTCCAAAATCCAATGGGAAACAACGTCCGCTGGGAATACCCACGGTACTTGACAGGATTGTACAGCAATGTGTCCTTCAAGTAATGGAACCTATTTGTGAAGCAAAGTTCTATAGGAACAGCTATGGATTCAGACCAAATCGAAACTGCAGGCAAGCAGTAGCTATGTGCTACAAACTGGCACAGGTAAGCGGTCTTCACTATGTTGTAGATATTGACATTAAAGGATTCTTTGATAACGTCGACCACGGAAAACTTCTAAAACAGATATGGACGCTGGGCATACGGGATAAATGTCTGCTTTCTCTCATCAGCAAAATGCTGAAAGCGCCCATTGAAGAAAACGGGGTTAGGAGCAGACCGGAAAAAGGCACACCTCAAGGCGGTGTATTGAGTCCTCTGCTTGCAAATATCGTACTCAATGAGTTGGACTGGTGGATTGCCAGCCAGTGGGAAAATGTCAAGATCCACAACCCGACCAAAAGTGATGTTCTAGTAAACGCCAGAGGTACCTTAAACAAAGGATACCAGTACAGAAGACTGAAAAAGACACATCTAAAGGAATGTTTTCTGGTACGCTATGCAGATGATTTTAAAATCTTCTGTAGAAAATATGACAGTGCTCGTCGTATGAAAATTGCGACACAGCAATGGTTGAAAAACCGGTTGAGCTTGGAAATTTCGGAAGAGAAATCGAAAATTACCGATTTAAAATGCGGTTACAGTGAGTTTCTGGGAATCAAGTTCAAGCTATATCAGAAGAGTCAAAAATGGTGCATCAAATCGCATATGACGGATAAGGCCATAAAAGCAGAAAAAACAGCGTTAAAGAAATTACTGGTGAAGGCTTGCAAAGACTATGGAAATCCGTCAGAACAACACATTTTTATCAGCCGCTACAATCAGGCAGTGGTAGGTGTCCATGAATACTACAGTATGGCAACCATGATAAATGAAGATGTACACAAGATGTTTCAAAGTCTTGACAAAACTATGAAAACCAGAACTGGCGGAAAATCCAAGTTAAGCAAGGAAAAGCCCGTTAAATTATGCGGTGGACTGGATCTATTTATCTATGAAAAGTACAGAAATTCCAAGCAGATTCGATATATCAATCATTTTATCCTTGCACCAATCGCTTATTGCAAAACTAGAAATCCAATGTGTCACCGTGCTTCGGTGAACCAGTATACACCAGAGGGACGATTGGAAATCCATAAGATGTTAAACAAAGAGGCATATTCAACTGCGCTGTTTGAACTTAGTCAGAACATGGTTCCAAGACGAAGCATTGAATACTGTGACAATCGTATTTCACGATTTGTCGCAGTGCAAGGAAGATGTGAAATTATGGGGACCTTATTAAGCGCCCATGATGTGCACTGCCATCACTGGAAACCGACGTCGCTGGGAGGAACAGACGAGTACTCTAATCTTCGCATTGTTCATAAGGACGTCCACAAGCTAATCCATGCTTCACAAAAAGAAACTATACAAAAATACTTAAGCTTAACAGGTTGCAGAGAACAAAACAGATTGGCAAAAGTCAACAGATGGAGAATATCCGCTGGATTGGAGCCCATCAGATTGAATGAATTAAATTAAAAATCCTTTTCTTTGTGAGCAGCTACATTAACAATAAAAGACTTCTCCCATAGAACGCCGTGTGCAGTGAAAGCTGCTTGCACGGTGTGGGCCGGGGCGAAAGGTCCGCAAGGACCTGACCTATCGGCATTGCTGTTCCGCTATGAGTACAGCGCCGACTTCTTCTACAAGCTGTGGAAGCGCATCCGCAAATACAACGGGCTGGTGACAGGTTTAACGCAGAACGTCGAGGAGCTCCTCCGTTCCGACACCGCCCGCCTCATGCTGGCAAACTCGGAATTTTTAATCCTCTTGAACCAATCCGCCACCGACAGGGATGAACTGGCGGGGCTTCTGCACATTTCCGAAAACCAGCTTGGCTACATCACCAATGTGGCGGCTGGCTGCGGCCTGATTCGCTGCGCCGGGAATATTGTGCCCTTTGAAAACAGCTTCCCCCGCAGCACACGCCTGTACCAGCTGATGACCACCAAGCCGGACGAGGCCCTGAGAGGGGTGTAACCATAGAGAAAGCCAATTCCTGCAGGGGGCCGCCTTCGGCTCTCTGCTTATTTTCTTTGCACAGGTCGTATAGAGAGGCGGAAAAAGCGCCTGCTGTTCTGAGCAAATATCTGTGTGTATTTTCCCCATTCCCACCACGCATAAATATTGCAATCTTGACGCAGATAGTCATAAACATACCGCATGATTGTTTTTGCGAATTTTCTCCCGTAAGCATAACTTAAATGATGTTGCAGCTTATATCGATATGGAACAGATAGAGATTTGTATGGTGCTTTTTTGGTTGCCTCCCATTTGGTATTAACCATGGGCGTTATCTTCTGATTGTGTGTTCCCATTTTTAGCTCAACTTTATAAATCATAAAATCATTCCTAAAAGGGTCGACAGCGTTCAAGCTGTATGGATGATACACTTTCAATATGCCATATTACAGCGAGAAAATCAACGGCGGATAGACTTCCAAAACACCATTTATATAGAACTTTGGCTGATGTTTAAGATTTTACTACTCTTATTTGCTCGAACTACTATTCTAATAGGGGGCCGCCTTGGACACTCTGCAATCTTTTTTACAGGAGGTATGCCATTGAAAGAAATTAAAACGAAGCCGGAGGGCGGCAAACCTAAACTGCTGGACAAAGCTGCCAAGGCCCCGAAAACAGCCATGAAGGATTTATGGCTGAAATCCAAGGATAAATCCATCTCGGAACTCAAGGAAACGCCCTTCGCCAGCCAGCGCGGGGAATCCTCAAACGCCCCTGCCAATACTGCCGGGGATCAGATGCTGTCCGGGATGGAAACCGCCGCCAAGAAAGGCGCGAACCTGACCTACCGGGGCGGGAAAAAGCTGGCGCAGGCCACGGCCCGGAAGGTGAAAGAAAAAAGAGAGATTTCCCGCACCCTGTCGGGGGCCAAAGATGCAGGCGGCAAGGCTGTCAAAAACACATCTTCAAAAATACGGACGAAGAACACAGTGGCCAAGACTATCAAAGGAAAGCCGCAAAAGGCGGTAAAGACAGCCAGCCGGTCTGTGAAAGGCGTAAAGCAGAGCGCCAAGAGGATCAAGACCGCACAGCGTTCGGCAAAAACAGCACAGCAGGCGGCGAAAGCGGCACAGAAAACAGCGCAGGCCACCGCAAAGGCGGCTAAGGCAGCCGCCCAAGCTGCCAAAGCTGCGGCGAAAGCAGCGGTAACCGGCATAAAGGTGGCGGTCAAGGCAACCGCAGCCGCCATCAAAGCAACCATCGCCGCAATTAAGGGATTGATAGCCCTGATTGCTGCCGGGGGCTGGGTAGCTGTGGTCATTATCCTGTTGATTTGTTTAATCGCCCTGATCGTCGGCTCCTGCTTCGGCCTGTTTTTCGGCTCCGACTCCACGGGGACCGGTACCAGTGTAACGCAGGCGGTGTCTACCCTCAACGGGGAATATCTGGCCCACATTCAGGAGATAGAGGACGCCAACCCCCATGACCGGATGGAAACCACCTCTAACGACGGGAAACTCTCCATCAATTGGGAGGACGTCCTCGCTGTATTTTCCGCCAAGGTTACCGGCGCGGAGGATGGGGCGCAGGTCGCTTCGCTGGATGACGCGCAGGTGGATGAACTGCGAAATATTATGTGGGAGATGAATGCGGTATCCTCCAGCACCCGCACCGAAAGCCATGAGGTAGAAGTTACCGAAGTAGACGAGGATGGGAACGAAACCACCCATACCGAAACGGTGACGGAAACCATTCTGGAAATCACCATCACGCACAAAACCCCGGATGAAATGGCCCGCCAGTACAACTTCAATTCCCGGCAGAACGAATACCTCGCCCTTATGTCGGAGCCGGAAAACCAGAGCCTGTGGGCGGAACTGCTGGGCGGTTACACAAGCGGCGGCGGGCAGATCGTGAACCCCGACGCAGATTGGATAGGGACGGGCATTTTCCAGTGGCCCCTTCCGCAGAGCTACACTATCACCTCATGGTTTGGCTACCGGGAAGATCCTTTCACCGGGGAGATCGCCTACCATAGCGGAACCGACATCGCCGCGCCGGAAGGTACGCCCATCCTTGCTGCAGCAGACGGAACCGTCACCATAGCCAACGCCATCGATTCGTGGGGCAGCGGGTATGGGTACCACATCAAGGTAAACCACAACGATACCTTCGACACTTTGTACGCCCATTGTTCCTCCATCTGCGTGACGGTTGGGCAGGAAGTGAAGCAGGGGGAGGTGATCGGCTACGTCGGCACCACCGGAAATTCCACCGGTAACCACCTGCACTTCGAGGTCTGGCAAAATGGGGAACGCACCGACGCCCTCGGTTTCTTTAAGGTAAAGGAATAGCGCCTGCAAATCAAAGAAATGTCACACACGGAAGCAGCAGAGGGTTGTTATATATATGGAAAAACCAGCAGCCTGCAAAAAACAGGCTGCTGGCTTTATTTTGTTTCAAGGCTGTATCCGACATCACGGATACAGCGCAGACGGATACTGGAATCTTTTCCTAAATTCAACTTGCGCCGAATTGACTGCACATGATGGCTGACAAGCTTCCGAGCCTCGCCATAGTCTGGCTCCTTCCAGATTTTTTCGTAAATCTGGTCATGTGTCAGCACTTGGTTTATGTTCTGAAAAAGGTACAGGAGAATCTCATACTCGGTTTTCGTGAGAGGGATCTCCCGCCCTTTGCAGAATACCCGGCGCTGGTTTTCCCTGATTTCCAAAGCAGAGGTACTCCGTTGTGACCTAAACTCCATCAGCTCTATACGAGAAGCGGATTGGGCCAGCCCCTGAACTTTGAGAAACGCATCCTCATCTCCATCCTCAAAGATCAAAAGCATGATTTTCACTTGACCTCTTCGCCCTGCCTTTCAATAGAACGCCTTAGTTTTTCAAAGGCTTCTGGACTGATTCCATGCTCCATCCGGCAGGCGTCCGCTTCCGCAGTTTTAGGATCTACGCCTGCCGCGATGAGCCGTTCCATGAAAAAGCAGTGGCGTTCATATACTGCTGCGGCAACCTGTTCTCCTGAAGATGTCAGGGAAAGTATGCCGCTTGAATCTTTACGCAGATATTTTGCCTTGGTTAATTCTTTTACAGCGCGGCTTACAGAGGGTTTTGTTACTTCCAAATACTCCGCAACATCTACACAACGGACATCCCCTTGTTTTTGAAAAAGGATATATACAGCTTCCAGATAGTCCTCCATGGATGATGTTAGACGCAGTCGGCACACCTCCCTTATCTATTAAAAGTAAAAGAGATAATCTATGAAAAATTACTTTAATTTAATTGCTGCAACGTCAACATGATTTGGAATACTGTTGAATGTGTAGGACTCTATCACCTCATTATTGAACACCGCATATTCGTTTCTGTAGTTCAACGGAATCACAACGCTGCTTTCATTTGCGGAATTAAGGGCAGTGGTAAAGATATTCTGAACAGTATCCGGATCATCTGTCTTGTAAAGGCCGGCAATCAGTTCTTTCGCTTCCTCTTCGCTCATTGTGGCAAGTGCTTTGGCGATCTGAGGATCAGTCGAATAAATTCCACTGGCATCTGTATAATCAGTAGAAGGATACATATTGGCGACAAATGTGTACGGATCATAGGGGAACCAATAGCTCATATACGCGGTGATTTCGTAGTTCCCTTCTGTAAACACCTGTTGCATAAATGCCATCAGGTCAATAGGATTCGTCGTGATTTCAATGCCAAGCTTTTTCATCGAATCCTGGAAGAAAAGCACTACCTTGTCATACACACCCGTGGAGGGATAAGTAATCGTAAAGGAAAGCTTTTTACCATCCTTTTCTCGGATGCCATCGCCATCCGTATCAGTCCAGCCGGACTTGTCCATCAGTTCAATGGCCGCATCCATATCATAGCTCGGAGTTGTCACATCTACCTCGCAATAGGGCATATCCGCAGGCATAACTGAATCTGCTTCCGTTCTCAAGCCCGAATAAATATTTTGAGCGATAGACTCTTTATCAATAGCCATCTGGATCGCTTTTCTGATATTGATATCATCCAATGGAGCCACTTCGTCGTTAAGCGCAATAAACTCTGTGACAAAATCAAAATCGGAAATTACGCCCGTAATGCCTTCCGTGCTGGACAGTTCCTGATAGGAAGCAGCATCCAATGTGTCAGAACCGATAATGAAGTCCACTTCTCCAGCCCTCATTGCAGCGACCTTGGATTCCGGAATAACTTTTACTGTGAAGGAATCTACATCCGGTTCTTCGCCCCAATAATTGGGATTGCGTACAAAAGTGTATTCCGTTGCAGTATCATTCACGCTCTCAAACATATAGGGACCTGTACCCGGCGTATGATTCATCAGATATTCTGAGTTCAAAGAACCGTCCTCATTGAAGGCGGATGCTGAAAGAATCCCTCTCGGCATTACCATGGACAAATCGTTGAGAACATTGTAATAAGGACGAGTCAAATGAAAGGAAACCGTGTATTCATCATCTACTGTGATCTCGGATGTCAACATATCAAGCTGCCCGTAATTGGAACTGGTTCCTATGACAGACTTCATATTGTCGAAATAGAGTTTCACAGCCTCCGCATTGAAGGGTGTTCCATCATTGAACTTTACATCTTCACGCAGATGGAAAGTATAGGTGAGTCCATCATCGGAATTTGTCCAGTCTGTAGCAAGGCAGGGCTGGTACTCTCCGTCCTGATATTTGACCAAAGGCTCATAAAAGTTGTTCATATAATATGTAGCCTCATAGGACTGTACCGCAGGGGCAAAGCCCATCGAAAAGTTTGCGCTTTGCGCAATAGAGATCGTTTGAGATGCGTTCTTGTCTGTTTGGCCATTACTGGAGGATGAGGGATCTGTATTGCTGCAACCAGCAAGAAGCGTCAACCCCATTACACAAGCCAAAAGAAGGGATAAAAGTTTTTTCATGTTTGTGCTCCTTTACATGTTTTTTATTGCAAAGCCTGCCTTTTTGAAAGGGCGGCCTTTACAAGCTCATTAGAATATGGTTCATGAAAATCCGAAAAGCTTTGCGGTTTGTAAACTGTCTCGATTATTTTCCCGAAACGCATCACATGAATGGTATCTGCCATATACATCGCAATGTCTAAATCGTGGGTAATAATCAAATAACTCAATCTCAACTCGTCCCGCAAATTCCGTAACAGATGCAAAATTTGCTTTCTTAATGTAACATCAAGCCCACTAAAAGATTCATCGAAAATAATGTGCTGTGGTTCTGTTGCCAAAGCACGCGCTACACAGAGCCTCTTTTGCTGACCACCAGAAAGTTCATCAGGGCGACGATTCAATATATCTCCCCCTAAATTAACCATGTCCAGCAATTCTTCGACTCTCTTTTTTCTGTCCTCTTTTCCCATATCCAATAAAAGATGGAGAGGTTCATCCAAAATTTGTAATACGTTTTGGTGAGGATCAAGAGAACTGGCTGCATCCTGCATGACAAGCTGCACTTTGCCTCGCATCTTTTGAAGCGTTTTTCTTTTGACGCCTGTCACTGTTAAATTATCTAAAGTAACTTTTCCGGCATCGGGGAGCTCGATATAGGACAAAATTCTGGCAAGTGTGCTTTTTCCACTTCCGCTTTCGCCTACGATGGCCGTGATACTGTTGTCGGCAAGCTCGATAGATACGCCTGACAGGGCTTCCAACAGGTCTTTTTTTCTACCCGGTATTTGATATTTCTTTATAATTCCTTCTGCCTTTAGCATAGCGCCTCCTGAAACAGTATACTTGCTTCCATCAATTGTTTTGTGTAATCATGCCGTGGTGTGGAGAGCACCTCATGGGTTCTACCCTGTTCAATGATTTCTCCCGATTTCATCACCGCAACACGGTCGCACAGTCTCGCTACTACACCAAAATCATGTGTGATAACCAGCATCGATACCCCTGATGTTTTTATTTTTTCCAGTTCATTTAAAATCAAATATTCACTGGCCGCATCTACGGCAGTGGTAATTTCGTCTGCAATAATCAGTTTCGAAGCCTGCTGCATAGTGAGAGCAATCATCACTCTCTGCAGCATGCCGCCCGAAAGCTCATCCGGATAACTGTTAAAAATTTTTTCCGCATCCGGCAAGTTCACACTGGCCAACGTATTCGTAAGTTCTCTACAAAAGTTGTGCCGTTCTTCTCTGGTATTGAATCGAAACCCCATTTCAAGTTGTTTTCCCAGCTTCACCATGGGAGCAAATGCAGTCATGGGATTCTGCGGTATCATACTGATCTGTTTTCCTCGATAGTCAGCCAGTTCTTTTGCATTCATGGAAAAGACATCTCTGCCATTCCAGCGAATTTTCCCTCTGATTTGAAAAGCACGAGAATTTAACAGCCGCATAATACACTTGCTGGTCATGCTTTTCCCGCTTCCGCTTTCTCCGATCAGCCCGAAGGTTTCTCCCTCGCCTACGGAAAAGCTGATGGAGTGAAGCAATTCCTCTTTTGTCAGTTTTGAGCGAACTGTTAAACAGTTGATATCAAGCATTTCTAACCCTCCCGTGGTGCGTAAATATCCCGCAAAGCCTCACCGAACAAATTAAATCCACCGGCTGTAAACAGGATACAAAGCCCCGGATAGACCAGAAGCTGCGGCTGACTGAAAATCAGTTGTTTGGCATTCACGAACATGGCGCCCCACTCTGCTGTTCCCGCCTCCAAGCCCAGCCCCAGAAAGGCGTAACTGGAAATCATAATGATAATGGAGGACAGTCCTGTACTGAATATCACCAAAAGATGTGGAAGGACATTTGGAATAATATGCCGGAATATAATCCGCAGTTCTGAACAGCCTGACATCCGGCAGGTGATAACATAAGGTTTTTGTTTTTCTCTGAGAACGTAGGTACGAACCACTCGTGCATTCCATACCCACATGGCAATTACAATGGATAGAATGATACTGAACACTTTTGATTCAAATAATCCCACCAGAGTAATGGCCACAAGAAAGGGTGGAAATGCCATAAAGATGTTAGAAACAACATCAAAAATCCGGTCAAGTACACCGCCCAGATAAGCGCAGACAGTAGCTACGACCGTACTGACAAGTGCCAAAATGATAAGCGAGGGCAGAGCGATAGACATAGATGACCGCGCGCCATAGAGCAATCGTGAAAATACGCAGCGCCCCATTTCATCTGTTCCAAGAGGATATTCTGAATCAGGTGCAGACAAAGCATGCGCGACGTTTAGCTCTGATGGATCATGCGGTGCTATAAAGGGCGCAAATGCCACAACAAAAAATACAATTAACATCATGGCCAACCCAAGCAGTGCCTGCGGTTTATGTAAAATTTTACGAATCATAAACCTTCTCCTTTGCTTTTCCGTGTGGGTTTAAAGCGATATTGACCAGATCCGCTATAAAATTAACCAGAACAAAAATGGCGGCTGTTAACAAAACACATGCGTTGATTGTAATAGTGTCCCGTGCATTTAACGCTGTTACCAACATAGAACCTATTCCCGGAATAGAAAAAACTGATTCCACCATTGCGCTGCCTGCTATCATAAACCCAAAACTTTGGGCGAGCATTGTTACCAAAGGGGGCAGTGCAAACCGGCTTACCATAAAAGCGATTCTGCGTTCCGAAACCCCACGTGAACGGGCATATAAAACGAAATCCTGACTATATCCCTCCAAAAGTGAAGAACGAAACACACGAATATTACCTGCCGCAACCGGGATTGCCAGAGCCAAAGCCGGAAGAATAAAATCTTTCATGCTGTCTGCCCCCATAATGCTGAAGATCGGAATCTGAACAGAAAAGGCCAGCAGGAGCATAAAACCAATCCAGTAATTGGGCAGAGACATGGAAACGATCCCAAACAAGTAAACTGTTTTATCGAATAATCCACCTTTTTTACTGGCAGATAGCACACCCAGAGGAATACTAAATATGGCTGCAAACAACAACGCCAATGATGCCATTGTGATGGTTGGCCCTAATGAGGCTGTCAGTTCTTCGATGATAGGGCGGCCTGTATTGTAGGAATTTCCAAAATCTCCATGTAACGCGTTCCACAGCCAAGAACCATATTGCTGGATCAGAGGTTTGTCAAGGCCCAATTCTTCCCGTACTAATTCAACCTGTTCTGGAGTGGGCCTTGAATACCGGCGCACAGCCAAAGCCTCAGCCGCATCTACAGGGGATAAATTTGTGTAGATGAAAGTCAAAATCGTGACGCCAAACAGCACAAGGAGAAATAAAGATAAGCGCGTCAATATTTTTTTGCTCATACTCCAACTCCCAAGGCTCCTTCTCCAGCAATACTCCAGCTTTCGGCTTTCTTCCTGCTTTGGACAAAATCCGCATAGATTCCATCCTGCTTTATCAAATCTTCATGTCTGCCGCGCTGTATGATACGGCCAGCCTCCAGAACAAGAATCTGATCCGCATGTTGAACGGTTTTGAGCCTGTGGGCAATCATAATAATCGTTTTATTATGCGTCAACGCTTCAATCGCTTCTTGAAGTTCAGCTTCATTTTCCGGGTCAACGTTGGCGGTAGCCTCATCCAAAATGATGATCGGGGAATCTTTCAACATGGCGCGTGCGATGGATAGGCGTTGACGCTCTCCACCGGAAATAGTAGCTCCACCTTCTCCGATCACCGTGTCGTAACCATCCGGAAGGGCAGAAATAAAGTCATGGCACCGGGCTGCCTTGGCAACCGCCACAACCTCTTCGTGAGTGGCACCGGGTTTTCCAAATTTAATATTGTTTTCAATCGTATCATTAAAGAGGTAGACCGTTTGAAATACCATACTAAAGTTTGCCATCAAGCTGTCCAACTGGTATTCCCTGATATCTGTCCCGCCCAATTTAACTGTTCCACTGTCCACATCCCAGAAACGAGCCATTAAACTGGTAAGAGTTGTTTTTCCTGATCCGGAGGGGCCAACGATTGCAGTGGTAGTCCCTTCCGGTATGGAAAAGCTGACATCATGGATAATTTCCCGTTCTCCATAAGAAAAACTGACATGTTCAAATGTAATATCCCTATTTTTCGTTTCTTGTTTTGTACCTTGTTCATCCATGCGGGGAGCATGATCAATCTGTTCCACTCTGTCAATGGAAGCGTCAATCATCGGAAGCATAAAGAACATTTCTCCGGCTGACTCAAGCTCGCTGTAAACAAGAAAAGCGGAAATCGCCATCATCAAGCAGGTAAATAAAGTCATAGCTCCACTTAAATATAGCCAGATAGAAAGAAGCACAGCCGCTACCGCAGCAATTCGCAACACAATTTGCTCCAGAACATTGTATGGGATACGCTTGCGCTCCAGCTTAAAGTTTTGATACTCCGTTTCCTCTATGGTTTTATTTAATGTTTGATTCGCCGCCTTATCGCCATGAAACGCACGAACAACGCTCATTCCCTGAATATATTCAAGAACGGAATCTACCAATTTGGTTTGTGCCTGCAAACGTCCGGGAGAAAGCTGACGGGATTTTTTCAGCAATTGTGAATTAACAAATAAAAACAACAGTACTCCTAATAAGAAAATCAACCCTATACGCCAATCAAAAAACAGAATCGCAATAGAAAATACAACAGTACGGATGATCCCCACCATCGTTCGGGCAATGACGGCAAACGACATACTCTCCAAATCTTCCATTGTAGAAGTTGCTGCAGCCGTAAGGCTTCCCAAGCTTTGACTATTGAAATAGCCCATCGGCATGTACTTCATACGTTCACCGATCCTGATTCTTTTTTCCTCACACATATGGTAATTGGCCTGTCCTTCACTGTTGTGGGCCAGATACCAGAAAACCGCAGCGCCTGTTACACTGACCAGCATGACGCCCAGTGCGGCCAATGCTGTTTCGCCTGTAACATTTTGTTCTACCAAGGCTCGCAGCACAACCAGCAAAGCAATAAACTGGATAGCTTCAAAAATACTGCGAAGCAGTTCATAACCCATTCCCTTATACCACGTCTTTTTCTGTTTTCCAGCAAAAGCAAAAAAACGTTTATATGCGTTAAACATTCTCAGCGCCTCCTTTCATACCGGCAGAGTCTTTTGCCTGTATATGCGCTTTCCACATATCTGTATAAAGCGGACAATTTTTCAGAAGTTCTTCATGAGTTCCAGTTGCGGCGATTTTTCCGTTTTCTACTACTGCAATCTGCTCAGACTGGATAATAGTCGATAACCTATGTGCAATAACAATCAAGGTCTTTCCTTTAGTAAGCCGGTTCACCGCATCCTGTATAACCGCTTCATTTTCCGGGTCAGTATAGGAAGTCGCTTCGTCGAGGATAACGACGGGTGCGTTTTTCATCATAGCTCTGGCAATGGCAATCCTCTGGCGTTCTCCACCGGACAAATGGCTTCCGGCTCCTCCCACAAGGGTTTCGTAACCGTGTTCGAGGCCCATAATAAACTCATGACAGCCTGCAGCTTTGGCGATTTCCTCCACTTCTTGGTCTGATGCGTTGGGATTACCCATACGAATGTTTTCTCGTACAGACACATTAAATAGAAAATTGTCTTGGGATACATATCCAATTAAATCCATTACTTGATCTGCGGGAATTTTTTTAATGTCAACCCCACCAATCGTAATTGTTCCTTCATCAATATCCCAATAAGAAGCAATCAATTTTGCGATGGTAGATTTACCGGAACCAGAAGGACCAACCAAAGCGGTTGTAGTTCCCTGTTCAATTTTTAAGTTTATACCCTTTAAGACTTGAGTATCCTTATATGCGAATTTCACATCGGTTAAAGTAATATCCAATCCGTTTAAGTTTTTATGTTGGAGTGGACGATCTAAATCCGGTTCTGATAAAATAGAACTGATTTCTCCAACGATGGTACTGATTTTGGAAAAGTCATCGGTTAAAAAGATTGCAGATACCAACGGGCCTACAATACCCAGCGATAAAATCATAATAGTGATGAAGGCAGCTGTGGTAAGGCTTCCGTTCATATAGAAAATACATCCAATGGGGAGTACCCCAATCAAAACAGCTGGCCAGATGGTCATCATAAGGGCTGAATACCCTTGTGTAGATTTCATCCAGTCAAGAATCAATTCTGCATTTTTATGAACAGCCTGCGTAAATTTCCCATAGGACACCGCGCTCTGGTTAAACGCTTTAATGACTTCAATCCCGTTGATGTATTCTACTGTGGTAGCACTCATGTGTTTACCTGCTTGTACGACTGCCCCGTATTTTTTAGGATATTCTTTCATTTGTGCCATATAGCACAGGATACCAATCGGAATAGTAATCAGAGAAACGAGAGCCATGCGCCAGTCTAAAACAAACAAGTAGATAATGACTGCGACAGGAACCAAAAGGTTAGAAGTCATTTCGGGAATGATATGCGCCAATGGAACCTCCATCTGTTCTACTCGCTCTACCATAGAACTTTTCAGTTTTCCCGATGGCGTATCGGTTAGATACCCCATAGAAACCTTTGTCAACTTCGAGGCAATCCTTCGCCGTATTTCAGATAAAACTGCAAACGTTGCTTCGTGCGAAGCTTTTGTCGAAAACCCATGAAATACAGACTTCATGATGAAAGCGACCAAAGCAACAGAACACCACAATAGGTATATAGAAAAATCCTGTTCTCCTACAATAAGCAAATTAATCATCTTTGCGACTGCAAAGTATGGTACAATACCACTGGCCACCCCCAACACAGATAAAACCACGGAGCAAAGGAATCCACCCTTATGCGGACGGATGAAATCCATGATCCCAATAGATGAAGTTTGCTTCATAAAAAATCCTCCTTTCGTTAGCTGTAGCTAACCATTGCGTCTAAAAAAGCCGATAACTTGTAAGATTCCTGTCTTACAAATTATCGGCTCTGCGTCTTAGCGTCTGGCTCTAACGATACTATTTTATTTTCTTGAACATCTATGATATGTTCATGTCCACACTTAGGGCAAAACAACGGAAAACGCTTTAATACTGTATCTCTGTTTACCTTCGTTCTCGTTTTATTGCCGCAGACAGGACAATGAACCCAGCCGGATGAATCAATCCACTCACTCAAAAGCATCACCCCGCATTTTCTTCAAAAATCGTCTTCCATCCGGCATTATAAAACCTTCTCATTCTTTGGATATGCTCGACAGCCTGATCTTGGGGCATATCATGAATAACCACTTCAAATAGTCCGGCATAAAAAGCACTGGACAGAAGGTGCGCCAGTTCCGGTGTAAGCCGTCCGGAGGAAAGCGCGTCATTTCCTGTCTGTTCAATAAACTGCATGGTACAGGAAATATCCAATTCAATAATCCGATGGATAAATTCCTGATATGTGCTATTCTCTCCACTGGTAAGAATCAGCTTAAACTCGTCGAAATGATCGTAGATATATGCAATTACCTTAGAAAAGCCGTCGTTTCCAAAGGTCATAACCTTTTCTTTCTGCTCATCTGATGAAAGTATTTTAAAGCGATGGAGTTCCCCTTCGAGTAAATTACAAAATTCATCAGCCGTTGGCCCTACTAAAGCGCAATACAGACTTTTCTTATCAGGATATCGGATATAGATAGCGCCTTTGCTGGAGCCTGCTTTTTCCGCAATCACCTGCAGCGAAGCGTTCTCATATCCACTCTTTAAGAACTCTTTTTTAGCTGATTCAAGCAATTTTTCAGTAACGCCCTCCACACGTTTTGCCATTCCATCAACTCCAAACTCGAATTTATAGGTTGATTTTGTAAACAGATTAAAACCTTCGGTTTCAATCCAACGGTTTTAATATACTGCTTTTTTTGAAAACTGTCAAGTTAATTGTCTCACAAAGTTAGTTTCTTCTAACCTCGAAAAATAATGCAATTTGCACATATAGAAAGAGCCGAATAAAATTAGTTTACTCGGCTCTTTACAGCATAACAGATTCTATTTTTTCTATTTTGCAAACTCCTGCATAATCAAGTTGAGAATTTCCTGCTGACCCGTAGATAATCCCCCGGCCTTCGGCTTAGTGCTTTGTTTCAATTCTTTTACCAGCCGACGAACCAAATCGCGCTGCTCATCCGTCATATCCGTTAAAAGCACCTGATCCTTTTTATCAAACCCGACCAAGTAGTCTAACGAAACATCGTAAATCCTTGCCATAGTGGTGAGGACATCCAGCGTGGGGATTTTGATATTGTTTTCATAGTTGCTGATTACCGATCCGGCCCGGCCTACCCGACGCCCAAGTTCCTCCTGAGAAATACCATGCTTTTCCCGCAGCATCCGCAAATGATTTCCAAAATCAAACATCCCTATCACCTCGCTCTGTCCTGTGATTTCGTGTATAGCTATATTTTACTCCGTTGACCTTCGCGTCTGGCTAAGTGTATAATAAAAGTATTTAGCGAATCGCTAAGATTATGAGCGAATATTTTTCCGATTTGCGATGAAAAGGGAGCCGAGAAGCCCATAAGAAAGGTTTTTTGGCATAAAACCGCCCGAAAGAAATAGGGCGGGCTGTTCGTAAAGAGGGAGTGGAGTAACTGTGGTGAGAGGACTCACACCCCTGTATTTTCCCTGTAATGGCAACACAGAAAAAGGCGCTTTCCCAACCTTTTATGATGAAATCACCCTGCTGAATGTTGTAAAATATACTTGTTATCAAGCTGACGGTTTCAAAAGGTCAGATTGGGCTACATCCCCATTATTGCGGCAGCGTATGCCCAAAACCCTTTATACAAGAGAAATCCATATCCAGAATTCATACACCGAAAGGAGCATCCAAATGCCAAAAGTAATGATCATTGAATGCAGTGATGAAGAAGCCGACCGTTTGGTTGAGCAGATCAAGAGCATTATTGCCGAACCCCAATACCAGCCATTTCGAGGGCCGGGAAAGGTTTATGAATTCGGCTCATTGCGGATTGACCAGCCCAAGCGGGAAGTAACCCTCCACGGTAATGCTGTAAAACTAAGCCATCGGGAATTCGAAATCCTCGGCTTGTTTGCTTCCCATCCCAATCAGGCCCTTTCTGCTTCTTTTCTCCACAATGCCATCTGGCTTCATCCAGATTCGGAGCATGGAGAGGAAGAAGCTGTCGCCTATGTGCGAAGCCTGCAGGAAAAACTCGGCCTGAATAAATCGAACCCCACCTGCCGGATCGTTGAAGGTACCTGTACAGAGAAAAAAGGCTGTTGTTTTACCTTTTTGGTTGATTAAATAAATACCCTTGTTCTTTTGTCATGTAATGTAGATAAAAGCACTACGAAATATGCAAATGAAAGGAGAATCGAATCAGAAAAGTAGTTTTTCTCTTTTATACTGTCCCCATCTAAATTTATATGGGGAAATATGGAAATAAAACATCGTCCGCTTTCCCCATGCAGAGGGGATGGCGACAATGCGGCGAAAACCACCGCACACAGAAAGGGCTGCAGCTTCATACGAAGCTGCAGCCCTTTTTCGTTCGACATTATCTCATTTTAATTTACCATTAAATGCCAATTTCGAGGAAACAGCCTCGCTATGCGCATTCGCCTGCGGGCGGGTGCGCTTTTTTCATGTTTTTAGAAGGAGGTCATGGCTAAGAACTCATAGCGGCAGGCCGCCGCCCCGACAATCTGAATTTTTCAAAAATTCAGATTGATCGGAGGAAACAGCCATGGCTTACAACAAAGCCAGAGCCGAAAAACAGTGGCTCAAATGGAAAGAAGCAGAAGAAAGAAAACTCAGAGAACTCGGCGTGGATGAGGACACCATCCAACGCCTGCATACATACGATTGGGCACAGTTTAATAAGGAACGGCAGTACCTGCAGCGACAGGTAGAATGGTCACCTTATGTGGACTGGGTTTCAGCACAGGATCTGGAACTACCCGTCGAGGATACCGAAGCCCTGCTGGACAGCATCGAGGATATGGAGCTTTTTTCTTTGCTGCATAACGTGGACAAGCTCACCCTCGAAATCCTCTTCATGAAGATGGATGGATACGGCAGCAAGGAAATAGCGTCCTCCCTCGGAATGGATGAGTATGCTGTCAATATGCGTATTTACCGCCTACGAAAAAAATTAAAAAAATATTTTTGAACCGCGTTATATTCCGGCCTTTTTCCTGGGCTATGGGGCGAACGGGGAAAAAGAAACGTTCGCCTTGCAGCTTGAAAAGTGAATACCAGCCATGCGGGTACGTTCCCGCCTGAGCGAGCGACATAGGAAAAAGCGCCATGACGAGCCGCAAGCAGGCTGCCACCCTGAAAAGGGATGGTGGCTTGTGTTGTTGGCTTTGAGCGATGCATTTTGACCGGAAAGAGGGGGTAGTTGCCCTTTTCGCCACGACCTTGGGCGGGGTATTATGATACGCGCTATCGTTTGCCCACACGTCAGATGGGCTGGCCGACCTTGGGTTGTAATCAGCAAGACCTTCGGGGAGCCGGTGAACGGCTTGTCAACTGCAAGCCTGCCCGCATGGTTCCCAAGGTTGCCGGGGGGCGAGCTGCAAATACGGCACGTCAAATTCAACCCTTTTATTTTTATTCAGATTGCCGTTGACGGCGAATCCGTGCGGCGCAGGTTTTCTGCGCCGCATTAGTTTGCCGCCAACAGGCCAAGGAGAATGTGCCGAAATGAACAAGAGCCTGAAAGAGCAGGCCCATGGGGAAATCGAACGGATCTTCCGAATCCTTCTTCCTCAAAACGGGCTGGCAGTTCGGGAAGAACAGATTACCCTCTGCCACGCCATGCTGGACACCCTGCTCAAAAACAATATCGCTTTATGCGATGCGGGAGTCGGGATCGGCAAGACCTACGCCTACCTGACCGCCTGCATTTTACTGAAGAAGTTTGCCCCGCATGGGCCTGCCGGTTCCCAGCCGGTGGTGGTCTCCACCTCCAGCGTTGCCTTGCAGGACGCCATCATCGGGGAATACATCCCATTTTTATCCCGGATTTTTCTGGAGAGCCGCATCATTCAAAAGCCCATCCGGGCGATGGTGCGAAAAGGGAAAGAACGCTTTGTCTGCGATGCCCGTCTTGCAGGGCGGTTGGAAGCCGTTCGGGAAAAGAAAAAGAATGCGGAGCAGATGAAAGCCCTGCTTTCCCTTCGCAGCTATTATGATTTAGACGCCGTAACCGGCCTCAGTGGATTTGACAGGCGACAGGTGTGCGTCCCCAAGGTTTGTGAGAAAACCTGTCCTTTGCGAAATGCCTGCCGGTACCATCAATACCTGAAGGAAGCCCGAAGCGCGGAGATTTTCGTCCAGATCTGCAACCACAACTATCTGCTGGCCGACGCCGCCCACCGTTTGCAGGAAATGCGGCCCCTTCTCAATGATTACCGGGCTTTGGTAATCGACGAGGCCCACAAGCTGCCGGACGCAGCACGCCAGATGTACGGGCAGAGTTTATCGGCGGAGGATTTCCGTGAACTCTGCGACCTGCTGGCAAAAGAAAAATATATCCTTGCTTCCCAGCGTCTGAAAGAAAAGTTTACTGCCCTATTGGGAGCCATGTGCCGGGGCGAACTGCTGGAAGAAGCCCAGCGCACCGCCTTTATTTTAACGCCGGATCGGGAAGCGGCCCTTCGGGATTGCCTTTCCCTCCTCCGGCAGCTTCAAAAACAGCTTGCCCCGCACCTCCCACGGTGGCTTCTTTACCGGCTGGGAACAACAGAGCAGGCCCTCGGACTGTTTTTTACAGGGGACCGAAAATACATCCTCTACATCCAGTACGACAGGGACGGAAGCCCCAGCCTCTGCGCCGCCAGCCGGGAACTGCCGGAGCAGCTGCGCCGGGCGCTGTGGCTGAAAGACATCCCCGCCATCCTGACCTCCGGCACCCTCATGGCTGGTGGCAGCTTTGAGCGCACAAAAAAGGTCATGGGATTGTCCTCAAATCAGCGGCTGGAGGATTTTATTGCGGTTTCGCCCTTCAATTACGAGGGAAACTGCCTTCTTTACATCCCAAATGATCTTCCCAAAACACAGATGGGCAGCGAACAGGAAGCTAAGTGTCTGGCAGAGCAGATCTGCCGGTTGGTGGAAGCCACGCATGGCCACACTCTGGCGCTTTTTACTTCCTATTCCCTCATGGGCACTGTTTACAATCAGGTAAAGGACCGGCTGTCTTTTCCCTTGATGGAAGTATGGCGGCACTCGCAGGACGTCATCCACCAGTTCAAGCAGGCCAGCAACGCTGTGCTGTTCGCGGCGGGCTCTTGTTGGGAAGGTGTGGATTTTCCCGGAGATATGGTGTCGTCGCTCATACTTGTACGGCTGCCGTTCCCTGTTCCCGATCCATTGAGCGAAGCGGAACGGGAACAATACCCTACTTTGCAGGATTACATCAAGACGGTAGTCATACCGGATATGCAGGTAAAGCTGCGGCAGGGCTTCGGTCGGGCCATCCGCACCGAAACCGACACCTGCGTGGTGAGCATTTTGGACTATCGGGCAGCCCCCGGAGAACGGTATCATAAAGCTGTGCTGGAAACCCTGCCGAACCTTCGGCTCACCAGAAAAATCGAAGATGTGGAGGAATTCATCCGGGCAAAGAAAGGCCCGGATTATTTTATGCCATAAAGGAGATTGACATAGATGAACAGAAAAACAGAATCGGCGGGATTTCCCTATGCAGACCGCCCCATGTGGCTATACAGCCGAAGCAGCGATAAAAGGATGTTCGTCCTGATTCAGCAGATGCGGAATCTCTTAGAGGAAGCCAATCATCGGGAATACACCGTTGTAGGCACTTCTCAGGATATGGGCACCGGCAGAAGCATGGCCCGCATGGGCCTGAAGCAGATGATGCGAAGTGTGCAGGGCGGCTTCGTCCGCGCTGTGCTTGTGCGGGATTTATCCCGCCTGAGCCACGATCCCGCCATCCTGATTCAGATACTGGAATTTTTGCAGGATCACGACGCGGTACTGATCACCACCGAGAGCGACCTGCGGTATGAGCTTTACATCAAGGGACTGGAAAACCGCTTTTTCCAGAGGGCAGCCAAAAAGGGCCTCCATTTGCCATGGTGAAGGGGGCTGAATTTATGCGTGTTACTTACAATCCAGAAGCGCCCTCACCTCTCATAGTCAATGAAATTAAATATTATATGGCGCTTTCGGCCTTGAAAAAGATGCTGGCCGATAGCGTCATAACCTCTGAAAATTACAAGAAAGCGACTGTTGCTATTGCCGAAAGATACCGGGTTTTGCGATACGATATTTAGTGGTTGTCGTGATAGCTTTGTACCAGCCGTTGTGGTAGTGTTGTTGCTGCGGGGTGGTCACAATAGATGCCGCCCAAGAAAGCGCAGAAAGGGCGGTGCGGAGAATGCCACAGGTACAGATCATAGAACCTACGATAAGGCCACAGAAACAGAAAATCCGGGTTTGTGCCTATGCCCGTGTGAGCAGCAACTCCGATGATCAATTGAACTCCTTTTCCGCGCAGGTCGAATATTTCACCCAACTAATACAAGCCCACAGCGATTGGGAATTCATTGACATCTATGCTGACGAGGGCATAACCGGTACCAGAGCCGACAAGCGCGACGATTTCCAACGGATGATGCGGGACTGCAGAGCTGGGAGGATTGACCGCATACTGGTTAAATCCATTTCCCGATTCGGAAGAAACAGCGCCGACTGCATTGAAGCCGTTCGGGAACTGAAAATGTTGGGAATAGCTGTTGCGTTTGAAAAAGAAGGCATTGATACAGGCCGCATGACCAATGAAATGTACTTTTCCATGTACAGTGCATTCTCACAAGAAGAATCCACTTCCATTGCGAAGAATATGCGTAAAGGCGCAGTCATGCGGATGAAAAATGGAACCTACCGTCTATCCCAAGCGCCTTATGGCTACCGCTTAGATGAAAAAGGCGGTTTTCTGATTTGCCCGGAAGAAGCGAAGGTTGTCCGAAAGATATTTGGGGACTTTCTCTCAGGGAAAAGCATTCGAGAAATCGCCAATGAACTTGCACAGGCCCAAGTGCCAAAGCTGAAAGGGAACCCCGTGTGGAGTGCCACCGGGGTTTCTTATATTTTAACCAACGAACGCTATATGGGAGATGAATTGTTCCAGAAACGCTTCACCACTGACGCATTTCCTTTTAAGAAAGTAAAGAACCGTGGCGAGAAAAGCCAATTTTATGCGGAGAATACCCATGAAGCTATCGTCAGCCCCAATGTATTTCGTCTGGCGCAGGAACTTCTAAAAAAGAAAAATCAACTCCATGGACGGAAAAAGGAAATCCAGACCTATACTTTCTCCAAAATGCTGGAGTGCGGCGAGTGTGGAAGCACATTCTGCAGGCGGGTAACCAAAGCCGGAACTGTAGTATGGGCCTGTTATCGGCATTTCCGTGACAAAAAATTGTGCGCCATAGAAAATGTGCAGGAGTCCGAAGTGGAATCCGCATTCGTTACCTTATATAACAAGCTGGGGAGAAATCGCTCAGAGATTTTAACCCCATTCATTACGCAGGTGGAAAAACTGCGTGATAAAAATTTCATGTCCCATCCGGGGGCCATGCAGTTGAACAAAGAAATAGCGGATCTGTTGGAGCAGAATCATGCGCTGGCTACTTTGAGAGCAAAAGAGTGCATTGATTCTGCTTTTTATATGAGTGAAACCAATACCAATAACACCAAGCTGGAAAATTTGCGGAAGGAGCTCCAGCGATACCGTGACTTAAACGACTACCATGAAATACTCAATGGAAGCTACCTGCTTCTAAAAATTTTTGAAGAGCAGGAAAGCATCTCAGAGTTTGAGCCTGTAGCTTTCCGCAATATGGTTATTAAAGTGAGGATTTTTTCAGACACCATCTGTTTCCGGTTAATCAACGGGATGGAATTGACTGAAAGAAGATAGGAGTTGTACCAATGAAAAAGAAAAGATACCTGCCCTTCGGATATCAAATGGAAAAGGGAGAAATCATCCCGCACCCTGACGAGGGACCTTTGGTACAGGCTATCTTTTCAAAATACCTTGAAAGGACCGCCCTTTCAACACTCGCCAAATATGCCTCCTTGTCGGGCATTCCTTATCGGGAAGGAGCCGGGCAGTGGAATAAAGCCATGGTTTGCCGGATTTTGGACAATTCCAAGTATGCAGGCGATGAAGGATTCCCGCCGCTGATTTCAAAGGAACAGTTGGAAGAAGCAGCTTTCCTCAGAGCAGCCAAGGCAAAGCAATATGGCGGCAGCCTGCCTGCGGAAATGAAAAAAATCCGCCAGCAGATCTGCTGCGGAAACTGTGGGCAAATCCTCAAGCGAGTCAATATGCGGACAGGATACATCCTGTGGGAATGCCCAAAATGCGGGATAAGCACAGACTACATACCAGACGAACTATTGCTGCAAAGCGTGACTGCCCTATTAAACCGGGCAATTGAAAACCGGGAAAAGCTGAAACCGGAAGAAAGGCATTGTGAATGCTTGTCCATCGAAGTTCTCCGGTTGAACAATGAAATTGACCGGCAGATGACCAATCCCCGCGCTAATGCGGATCAACTGCTCCAGCTTATCATGGATTGCGCCAAAGCGAAATACGAGGTCAGCGAAAGCGGTGCTTCGGAGCAGATGACTCTGCTTATACAGGAACGGCTGGCCGATCAATCCCTGATTTCCGACTTCGACTACGACCTGTTTAGCAGCGTAGCAGAGAAAATCCTTATTCAGTCAAATACTTCCGTTCACCTTCAACTGCGAAACGGAAAAGTGATATAGCCTACCGGAAAGGAGCGTTTATATGGAGCCACAAGCCCCCATCAGGCAGAAAATCATCCGGGAGATTAAGCCCTCTCCAGTGCTGCAGGCCAGAACCCGCAATCACAGGCTAAGGGTAGCGGCTTACTGCCGAGTCAGTACAGAGCAGGAAGAACAGCAGACCAGTATCGAAAACCAAATTACCTATTACGATGATTTGATTCGTTCAAATCCTGAGTGGGAATATGCTGGCGTTTTTTCAGACGATGGCATCAGCGGAACCAGAGATGAGAACCGCCCCGGTTTTATGGAAATGATAAAGCAGTGTAAAAAAGGGAAAATCGACATGATACTGGCAAAGTCGCTATCCAGATTTTCCCGAAATACCCTGCAATGCATTTCGTACATACGAATGCTCAAGGATCGGGGCATTATCATCCGGTTTGAAAAAGAAGGGCTGGATACCTCCCGTGTAACCAGTGAAATATTTTTCACATGGACCAGCGCCTTCGCCCAAGGCGAAAGCGAATCTCTGAGCAACAATGTCAAATGGGGTAAACGAAAAGGCTACAGTCAAGGAAATTTCGCCTTTCCCTATAAGAATATGCTGGGCTATAAAAAAGGAGAGGATGGAGAGCCGGAGATTGTGCCGGAAGAAGCAGAACATATCAAAATGATTTTTAACCTGTTCCTGCTGGGCCGCAGCCTGCGCCAGATCAAGGAAGCCTTGGAACGGCGAAACATACTGACGCCGCGGGGGAATACAGAATGGGGATTGTCCAGTATTGAGCATATCCTGCGAAATGAAAAATATATGGGGGATGTTCTCCTGCAAAAGACCTACACGGTGGATTTCTTAACCAAGAAAAAGAAGAAAAACAACGGGGAGCTCACTCAATATTACATCACTGACAACCATCCGGCGATTATCTCTCGTGAGGATTTCCTAAATGTCCAGCTTGAACTGACCAGAAGGAACAGCAAAAAGAAGGTTTCCCAAAAGAAAACCAAGAGTGCGCTGGGCAAATACTGCAGCAAGTATGCACTTTCCGAAAGGCTGGTTTGCGGGGAATGCGGTTCCATGTATCGCCGGACCACTTGGGTAAAAAAGGGCAAGAAGAAAGTAGTCTGGCGCTGCATCAGCCGATTGGAATTCGGAACAAAATACTGCCAGCATTCACCAACTATATCGGAAGAAGCCTTGCATCAGGCAATCCTCCAATGTATTCAAAAAGTGGTCGGGGACAAAGAAGATATCCTGAAAAATCTGCGTGATGTTCAAGAAAACATTATCCTGTTTTCCGGGAATCAAATCACACCGCAATCACTGGAAAAGCAAATAGACAAGCTGCAGCAGGAAATGTCGGCCTTAGTTAAAATTATCGCACAGGGTGGCGATAGCGAATTCTATGCCGCCAAGTTACGGCAACTTTCTGAACAGAAAATGGGGCTTACCAGCCAACTGCAGGAAATCCAGAAAAAGAAGATGGCAGATCAGGCACAGGAATACCAGTACCAACAAGCCTTACTTTATATCAACAATGAGGAAAACCTGAACCTTACTGAATTTAACGATGACTTTATCCGAAGAATTATTGAACAGATAACAGTTCTCTCTGCCACCCAAATCAGAATACGGTTTGTCGGCGGATATGAGCAGGACGCAAACCTGCCATTGAAAAAATAGGTTGCCTGCAAAAAAATAGCACCGATGTCCTCAATACGGGGGCATCGGTGCTATTTTTTTGTGGGTAACTGTTTGGCCCATAACTCTCTTAACATACCATAACATCTCCTGAAATTTTTTTGTCGAAAAGACTGGACAGGACTTGGGACGTATGCTATAATAACTACACAGAAATTTTGTTGCAGTGTTTACCATGATCCCGGTTAAGCCAAGCGCAAAATTTTGGGCAAAAAAATTTATTTTTTAAGTTTTTTGCCGTTTCTCAGTTGAATACAAGGGGGGATCTAAAGTGTCCACCCCTTCCAAGCTTAAAAAACGCCTTAAACATTGAAGTTTAGGGCGTTTTTCTTTTGCGTTCAGCAGAGATAAAACCCCTCTGAAAATCTGTTTGTCTAACAGTTGTCTATCAGAAAGCTAACTAAGCAGGCTCAATGTCAATAAATAGGGGTACCCCGATAAAAACAGAGCCACTGCATCTAATTCGAATTGTTTTGTGTTGTTTAGATACCTAACATTAGCGGATATGTTTCCGCAAGATACAGCCAAGCATTTGCAGCAGTTGTGCGTATAATTTAAACTGCTGCAAAAGTCAGCAAACAAGCCGTTTTTTAAGCCGTTCGCTTATTTTCTTGACATCAAGACTACAGTTTCGATGTGGCACGGTTGTTCAACGAAAAACATACTCAACCCCTATTGTACAAGGGAATGGTGGAACGCACCTTTTCCCTTAAAATCTAGTGGTTCGAGCCTGTGACAACCTTGAATTGTCCTATAATTTGTATAGGCAGACAGGGTAAAGCTCTGTTCCTTAAACTTCATTTTTCATGTCATCCCTACAAACTGGAATTGTATCATCATTTATCTTTATCTTTTTTTGAAAAAATAAGACTGCCAGATATACCAAAAGATATACCCAGACATATTCCGATTCCAATTCCAGCCATGCTATTTAAGACATTTATAAAAACAACACTCCAAAGTATTGCTGCGATTATTCCGATAGTGACTCCTATAATTATCCTCTTGTTGTTCATCAGCTTTATCCTCCATAAATTCCGATTTATCTAATTTCTATTAACATCTATTTCACTGTTCATGAACCCCTCAAAACAGTCGAATTGCAGGATTGCCTGTCAGCTTTTTGTCCTATAAAATTCTCTCCAAACACCCTGACATCTAATCCACTCACTCAATTTGCATTATCTAATCCGAGGTTACAACCTGAACGAAATTTTGCGTTGGATATGTTTCCATAAGATATACCCGAGTGCTTTTGATGGTTAAATATATAATTTTAGATTTAGAAAAAGTCAGCAAACAAGCCGAATTTTATATTGCTTAATTATTTTCTTGACATCAAGACTACGGTCTCGATGTGTGCTGTGTGGGGGAACATATCTACGGGTTGGATTTTTTGGGCTTTGTAGGGGCTGTTTTGGGTTAGGTAGGCTAAATCTCTTGCCAATGTTTCGGGGTTGCAGGAAACATAGACAACCTTTTTCGGAGACATTTTTATTAGTGAGTTGAGAAATTTTCGGTCACTTCCGGCCCTTGGCGGATCCGTGAACACAACATCGGGCTTTTCGTCCTCGTCTGCAGCTTCTCTCATGAACTCGCCCGCATCGGCTTTGTAGAAACGGATATTTTTCAGATTATTTGCTCTTGCGTTTACGATTGCATCCCTCACGGCATCGCCGTTAAGTTCTGCACCGATAACATTGCCTGCACCGTTTTTGGCGGCAATTATGCCGATTGTGCCGATTCCGCAGTATGTGTCAAGCACGGTTTCGTTGCCTTTGAGATTTGCAAATTCAATTGCTTTGCCGTACAAAACTTCGGTTTGAACGGGGTTAATTTGGTAAAAGCTTTTCGGCGAAATTCTGAACCTGCAACCGCAGAGAATATCCTCAATATAACCCTTGCCGTACAGCACTTTCTGATTGTCACCGAGTACAAGGTTGGTGCGGTAGGGGTTTATATTCTGCACAATGGTTGTGATTTCGGGAAACTGTTTCAGAATCGCTTTTACAAAATTGTTTTTTGACGGAAAAACAGGTGTACCTGTCACAAGCACAAGCATAATCTGATTTGTCGCAAAGCCTCTTTTCACAAGAATGTGACGGAGAAAACCTTTGCCTGTGTCCTCGTTATAGGTTGTCATTCTGAAAGAGGGGAGAAGCTTGCGTACTGCAACGATGATTTTGTCGGCAATAACATCCTCTGTCTGACAGCTGTCAATTCCGACAACATGATGACTGCCAGACTGATACACACCCGAAATGATTTTGCCCTTTTTGTCCGTATAAAAAGCCGCCTGAACCTTGTTGCGGTAGTGGTAGGGAGTTTTCATTCCGATAATTTTTTCAACGGTGCAAAAGCGTTTGAGAAGTTTTTCGACTTTCCTCTGCTTGAATTCAAGCTGTTCGGGATATGACAGATTTTGCAGTTGACAACCGCCGCATTTTTTGTAAACGGGACAGCTTTGTTTATTGGTTTCAGGTCTGTTACTCATAATATTTCCTCACATTTTATTGCATTGTATATATCCTTTATTCTATCATCAATCATATTGATATGCAACAGAAACAAACCCTAAATGACAAAGAAAAACGCAGGAGGGAAATCCGCTCCTGCGCTTTCTGATTATTAACCGGTATATCGAAAAATTGAGGATTATCAGGTTATTTGTAATCAATTAAAGATTTGTGTATCCCATAAGGCTTTCGTCAACCTCTTTGGCAACATCTCTGCCCTCACGAATCGCCCAGACAACAAGTGACTGTCCTCTGTGCATATCGCCTGTAACAAATACATTTTCAACATTTGTCTTGTGTGAGCCTTCTGCCGTTGCAACATTGGTTCTTGCGTTTGTTTCAACACCGAATGCCTTGGTTACATAGTTTTCGCTACCGAGGAATCCTGCCGCAATGAGTACGAGTTCAACATCAACCTTGTATTCTGAGCCTTCAACCTCTTTCATCATAAGTCTGCCTGTTTTAGCATCCTTTTCGGGTTTGAGCTTAACAAGCTCCGCACCTACAAGATTACCGTTTTTGTCAGCAATGAACTGCTTAACGGTTGTTTGATAAACTCGTGGATCGTGACCGTAAACTTCAATAGCCTCTTCCTGACCGTAGTCTGTTTTGCAGACTCTCGGCCATTGCGGCCATGGGTTATCGGCACTTCTTGTGTCGGGAAGCTTGGGCATCATTTCAAGCTGAAGAACGGATTTTGCACCGTGTCTGATGCTTGTGCCGACGCAGTCGTTACCTGTGTCGCCACCGCCGATTACCATTACATTCTTGCCTTTTGCGCTGATGAATGTACCCTCTCTGAGGTTGCAGTCAAGAAGTGACTTTGTTGTTGATTTGAGGAAGTCAACGGCAAAGTGAATGCCGTTAGCCTCTCTGCCGGGAACTTTGATATCTCTCGGATTTGATGCACCGCAAGCAAGGATTACACGGTCAAAGTCATTGAGAATTTCGCTTGCTTTGATGTCTTTGCCGACATTTGAGCAGGTTTCAAAGGTTACGCCTTCTTCTTCCATAATGTTAATCTTGCGTTCGATAACATCTTTTTCAAGCTTCATATTCGGAATGCCGTACATAAGCAGACCGCCTACTCTGTCATTGCGTTCAAATACCGTTACAGAGTGACCGCGCTGATTGAGCTGGTCGGCAGCGGCAAGTCCCGATGGACCCGAACCGATGATTGCAATTTTCTTGCCTGTTCTTACCTTTGGAATTCTTGCGTCTGCAAGACCTTCTTCATAGGCGTTTTCAATGATTCCGTATTCGTTGGCTCTTACGCTGACAGCGTCACCGTTTGCACCGCAGGTGCATGCCTTTTCACAGAGAGCGGGACATACACGGGATGTGAATTCGGGGAAGTTGTTTGTAACTTTAAGACGGTTGTAAGCCTGTTCCCAGTTGCCCTTGTAGATGAGGTCATTCCATTCGGGAATGAGGTTGTTAAGCGGACAGCCTGAGAATGCAGAACCAATCTGCATTCCTGCCTGACAGAAAGGCACGCCGCAGTCCATGCATCTTGCACCCTGTTTTTGCTGATCCTCTTTGCTGAGGGGATCGTGAAATTCGTCAAAATTTTTGATTCTTTCTTTTACGGAGTATGCCGGGGCATCCTCACGCTTATATTCCATAAATCCTGTTGGCTTTCCCATAAATATCCCCTCCTTATTTATTATTCACAATTTCGTAGAAAGCTTCAATCTGTGCCTGCTCGTTTGTAAGACCTTTTTCTTCATAAGCAGCAATTGCAGCCATCATTCTCTTGTAGTCGTGCGGAATAATCTTCTTGAATTTCGGAAGATACTCGTCAAAGTTATCAAGGATTTTCTTGCCTCTCTGTGAACCTGTTGCTGCAACATGTTCTTCAATAAGTGTTTGGAGTTCGATTATATCGTACTTTTCGGATACTTCCGAGAAGTGAACCATTTCCTTGTTAAGCTTTGTGTAAAGATCTCTTTCTTCATCAAGAACATAGGCAACACCGCCGGACATACCTGCGGCAAAGTTTTTGCCTGTTTTGCCGATAACAACAACTCGACCGCCTGTCATATATTCACAACCGTGGTCGCCGACACCCTCAACAACTGCCGTTGCGCCTGAGTTTCTTACGCAGAAACGCTCGCCTGCAACACCGTTGATGAATGCCTTGCCGCTTGTTGCGCCGTAAAGTGCAACATTACCGATGATGATGTTGTTACCTGCGTCAAATGTTGAGTTCTTCGGAGGATAAACTACCAGCTTACCGCCTGAAAGTCCCTTGCCGAAGTAGTCGTTTGAGTCGCCCACAAGTTCAAGTGTGAGTCCCTTTGGAATGAATGCGCCAAAGCTCTGACCGCCCGAACCGTTGCAGACTACTGTAAATGTATCGTCATCAAGGTTGTTGTAATGCTTTTTTGTAACCTCAGAACCGAAGATTGTACCGAATGAACGGTCAGTGTTCTTAACATTGACTTCAACCTTTTTCTTTGTGCCTTTTGCAAGAACCTTTGCAAATTCTTTGCAGAGGATTCTCTCGTCAAGTGTTGATTCAAGCTTGAAATCATAAAGGCTCTTTTTGTTGTATTCAACCTTTTCCGAAACAAAGTTTGTATCAAGAATGTTAGAAAGGTCAACCTCGGCAGCCTGTCCTGTGATGCCTTCTTTTCTCTTGATGAGGTCAATTCTTCCGACAAGCTCATCAACGGTTTTTACACCGAGCTTTGACATATATTCACGAAGTTCGCTTGCTACAAACTTCATAAAGTTTATTACATATTCGGGCTTGCCGCAGAATCTCTTTCTGAGCTCGGGGTTCTGTGTGGCAACACCGAACGGGCAGGTATCAAGGTTACATACTCTCATCATTGCACAACCGAGAGTTACAAGCGGAGCAGTTGCAAAACCAAATTCCTCTGCACCGAGCATTGCGGCAATTGCAACATCACGGCCGTTCATAAGCTTACCGTCGGTTTCAATAACAACCTTGTTACGAAGGTCGTTCATAATGAGTGTCTGATGAGCCTCGGCAAGACCGAGTTCCCACGGCAGACCTGCATTGTAGATTGAGTTTCTCGGAGCAGCGCCTGTACCGCCGTCATAACCTGAAATAAGGATTACGCCTGCACCTGCTTTTGCAACGCCTGCGGCAACCGTACCTACACCGCATTCCGAAACGAGCTTAACAGAGATTCTTGCATCTTTGTTAGAATTCTTGAGGTCGTAGATAAGCTGTGCAAGGTCCTCGATTGAGTAAATGTCGTGGTGCGGTGGGGGAGAGATGAGCGATACACCCGGTGTTGAATGACGGGTTTTTGCAATCCAGGGATAAACCTTTTTGCCCGGAAGATGTCCGCCTTCGCCCGGCTTTGCACCCTGAGCCATTTTAATCTGAATTTCGTTTGCAGATGTGAGGTATCTTGATGTAACACCGAAACGACCTGACGCAACCTGCTTGATTGCAGAACATCTGTCAACCTTCTGTCCTTTTGTGAGAAGTCGTTCAAGGCTTTCGCCGCCCTCACCGGAGTTTGACTTGCCGTGAAGCTGATTCATTGCAATTGCAAGTGTTTCGTGAGCCTCCTGTGAGATTGAACCGTAGGACATAGCGCCTGTCTTGAAACGCTTTACGATTGAATCAACGCTTTCAACCTCATCAAGCGGAACAGGAGTTTCCGCAAAGTTGAAGTCGAAAAGACCTCTGATATTTACAGGATCCATTTCTTCGGAAATCATATGAGAATACTTTTTGTAAAGCTCATAGTCGCCTGTTCTTGTTGCTTGCTGGAGCATATATATAGTCTGCGGGTTGTAGAGGTGTTCCTCTTTGCCGCTTCTGAACTTGTGTGAACCACGGGATTCAAGCTCATCGCTTACACCGAGGTCAAGCGGATCAAATGCCGCTGTGTGAAGTTTGTCAACATTCTTTTCAATATCCTTGATTGTGATACCGCCGATTCTGCTGACTGTGCCTGTGAAGTATTCGTCAATAACATCCTTGCCGATACCGATAGCCTCAAAAATCTGTGAGCCCTGATATGACTGGATTGTTGAAATACCCATTTTTGACGCAATCTTTACGATGCCGTGGAGAACTGCGCTGTTGTAATCGTCAACTGCTGCGTAGTAGTCCTTGTCAAGAAGGTCGTCACCGATAAGCTCGTGAATTGTTTCCTGAGCAAGATACGGGTTGATTGCACTTGCACCGTAACCGAGAAGTGTTGCAAAATGATGAACTTCTCTCGGCTCACCGCTTTCAAGTATCATTGCAAGTGAGGTTCTCTTCTTTGTTGCAACAAGGTGCTGATGAAGAGCGGATACTGCAAGAAGTGACGGAATTGCAAGATGGTTTTCGTCAACTCCTCTGTCGGAGAGGATAAGAATATTTGCACCGTCATTGTAAGCCTTGTCAGCTTCAATGAAAAGTCGCTTAACAGCCTTTGAAAGTCTTGTGTTCTTGTAGTAGAGAATCGGGATAACCGCAACCTTAAAGCCCGGAATGTGCATATTCTTGATTTTGAGAATATCGGTTGATGTAAGAATCGGATTGTGAATCTTCATAACCTTGCAGTTTTCGGGACGCTCTTCAAGGATGTTGCCGTCCTCACCAATATAAATTGTTGTTGATGTTACAACTTCCTCACGGATTGCGTCAATCGGCGGGTTTGTAACCTGTGCAAAGAGCTGTTTGAAGTAGTTGAAAAGCGGCTGCGGTTCTTTTGAAAGAACTGCAAGCGGACTGTCTGTACCCATTGCGGCAATTGACTCTGTGCCGTTCTTTGCCATAGGAAGAATTGATGTCATAACATCTTCGTAGGTATATCCGAAAGCCTTCTGGAGTTTTTGTCTTTCTTTATATGAATGCTCCTCAACCTTCATATTAGGAATTTTGAGGTCTTTAAGACAAACAAGATTACTGTCGAGCCATTCACCGTAAGGCTGTTTTGACGCATAATACTCTTTGAGTTCATCGTCATCAATGAGTCTGCCCTGAACCGTATCGACAAGGAGCATTTTGCCCGGGCGAAGTCTTTCCTTTGTAACAATCTTTGCGGGATCAATAGGAAGTGCGCCGACTTCCGATGAAAGAATGAGGTTGCCGTCATCCGTGATGTAGTATCTTGACGGACGCAGACCGTTACGGTCAAGAACCGCACCCATAATGTCACCGTCAGAGAAAAGGATTGACGCAGGACCGTCCCACGGCTCCATCATTGTTGCATAATACTGATAGAAGTCCTTTTTCTTCTGGCTCATTGTGCCGTTATTATCCCACGGCTCCGGAATTGTAATCATAACGGCAAGAGGAAGCTCCATACCGCTCATTACGAGAAATTCAAGTGTGTTATCAAGCATTGCAGAGTCTGAACCCTCTGTGTTTACAACAGGAATAACCTTGTCAAGGTCGCCCTTAAGATGCTCCGAACGCATTGTTTCCTCACGGGCAAGCATCTTGTCAGCGTTGCCTCTGATTGTGTTGATTTCACCGTTGTGAACAATCATTCTGTTAGGATGAGCTCTCTGCCAGCTTGGATTTGTGTTGGTTGAAAAACGGGAGTGAACCATAGCGATTGCAGACTCGTAATCATCGTCCTGAAGATCAAGGAAGAAGTTACGGAGATCGCCGACAAGGAACATACCTTTATATACAATAGTTCTGCTTGAAAGCGAAACTACATATGTGTCTTCATTACTCTGTTCAAAAACTCTTCTTGCAACATAGAGCTTTCTGTCGAACGGAAGGCCTCTTTTTACACCGTGAGGTCTTTTGATAAAGCACTGCATGATTGCAGGCATACAATCAACCGCTCTGTGACCGAGGACCTCGGGCTTTGAAGGAACATTTCTCCAGCCGAGAACTGTAAGACCTTCTTTTTCTGCAATGATTTCAAACATCTTCTTTGCCTGATTTCTTGCAAGCTCATTCTGAGGGAAGAAGAACATACCTACAGCGTAATCTCTTTCGGAACCGAGCTTAATGCCGATTTCAGCAGCTGCCTTCTTAAAAAATTTGTGTGAAATCTGGAGAAGAATACCTACGCCGTCACCTGTTTTGCCTTCGGCATCCTTACCTGCTCTGTGTTCGAGAGTTTCAACAATTGTCAGAGCGTTTGCCACGGTGTCGTGTGACTTGATACCCTTAATATTAACAACAGCTCCGATACCGCAGTTATCATGTTCAAACTTCGGAGAATACAGAGTCTTGTTGTTCTCTCTGACTGTCTGTTCCATTAATGATCACCCTTTCCTGTTAATCACAAAAATTATTCAGCGGACTTTTTATATACATATATATGTAAAAGGAAGTTTGCTTTCGTAAACTTATCGGTTCAAAGTGGCAATTAATGTTCTGCCGGTTAATAATCAATCATATATATGTAATTGTAAAATGCCCAATCTCTTCTCAGCGGTAAAACCGCTATGCTCAGCCTGTGCTATATCCTGCAAAGGTGAATGTGCAGGTCGGCTGATGTTCTGAAATGCCCTGTCATCGTTGATCAAGAAAAATCAGCACTTAGATTATATAACTATACATTGTGCTTTGTCAAGGGAAAATAAAGGAAAATTGCAACTTTTAAGGGTGAAACTTTCATTTTACTGTGATTGTTGTAGAAAATATGCAACTCTTATTGGTGTTTCAGTTTAATTTTGCAGGAAATTTAATAAAACTTGCAATTTCAAAACTTTTTTCAAAAAATGTATTGACAAATTCGCAAAAGTGGAATATACTAACAACATCAAAGACAGCAAGGGCGCTGTGAGCTGAGGCTTACAGTGTCCTTTTCTGTTTTTATAAAGCAAAAATCAGACCATTAAAATTTATTTTCAAAATGGATAGGAGAGAATTAAAATGGCAAAAGTTCCCGAAATTTTTGGCAGCATGGTATTTAATGACCAGAAGATGCAGGAAAGACTTCCAAAGTCAACTTACAAGGCTTTGAAAAAGACAATCCAGAACGGTGAACCGCTTGACCTCAGCGTTGCAAATGTTGTTGCGGCTGCTATGAAGGACTGGGCAGTTGAAATGGGCTGTACACACTACACACACTGGTTCCAGCCGATGACAGGTATTACAGCCGAAAAGCATGACAGCTTTATCGCACCGAACGGTGAAGGTCAGGTTATCATGGAGTTCTCAGGTAAAGAGCTTGTAAAGGGCGAGCCTGATGCTTCTTCTTTCCCAAGCGGCGGTATTCGTGCCACATTCGAGGCAAGAGGCTATACAACATGGGATCCGACATCATATGCATTCGTTAAGGACGGAACACTTTACATTCCTACAGCATTCTGTTCTTATACAGGCGAGGTTCTCGATAAGAAAACTCCTCTTCTTCGTTCAATGGAGAGAATTAATACAGAGGCTGTAAAGATTCTTCATCTTCTCGGCAAAGAAAATGTTACAAGAGTTACAACAACAGTAGGTCCGGAGCAGGAATACTTCCTTATTGATAAGGACGCTTACGACCAGAGAGAGGATCTTATTTATACAGGCAGAACACTTTTCGGTGCAAAAGCTCCTAAAGGACAGGAACTTGACGACCATTACTTCGGTGCAATCAAGACAAGAGTTGCTGCTTATATGAAAGACCTTGACGAGGAACTCTGGAAACTCGGTATCCTTGCAAAGACAAAGCATAACGAAGTTGCTCCTTCACAGCACGAGCTTGCTCCTATCTTCACAACAACAAACATTGCAACCGACCACAATGAGCTTACAATGGAAGTTATGAAGAAAGTTGCCGAAAGACACGGTCTTGTTTGTCTTCTTCATGAAAAGCCGTTTGCAGGTGTTAACGGTTCCGGTAAGCACAACAACTGGTCAATTTCAACCAACACAGGCGAAAACCTTCTTGATCCCGGCAAGACTCCTGAAAACAACCTTCAGTTCCAGCTTTTCCTTGCAGCAGTTGTAAAGGCTGTTCACGAGTATCAGGATCTTCTCAGAATCACGGTTGCATCGGCAGGTAACGACCACCGTCTCGGCGCTAACGAAGCACCGCCTGCAATCATTTCAATGTATCTCGGTGATGACCTCGGCGAACTCGTTGATTCAATCATCAATGACAGAGAATATGTAAGCAAGGGTAAGCAGAAGATGAGAACAGGCGTTGATGTTCTTCCTGACTTTATGAAGGACACATCAGACCGTAACCGTACATCACCTTTTGCATTCACAGGTAACAAGTTTGAATTCAGAGCACTTGGTTCTTCACTTAACATTGCCTGTCCTAACTATATGCTCAACACTATGGTAGCCGAAGAACTTTCAGAGTTCTACGATGAGCTTAAAGATGCGGATGATATGGACGCAGCTATCAAGGCTCTTGTTAAGAAAGTATTCACAGAGCATCAGAACATTATCTTCAACGGCAACAACTACGCTCCCGAGTGGGTTGAAGAGGCTGAAAGAAGAGGACTTCTTAACCTCAAGTCACTTCCTGACGCAATGGAACATTTCCTTGACAAGAAGAATGTTGACCTCTTTGTTAAGAATAAGATTTGTTCGGCAGACGAAATCCGTGCAAGATATGAAATTGAGCTTGAAAGCTATTCTAAGCAGATTAACATTGAGGCTCTCACAATGATTGATATGGCTAAGAAGAACATTCTTCCTGCCGTTACATCATATGTAAGAGATCTTACGGATACAGCACTTGCCAAGAAGGCACTTTCAGACGCTATTCCTACAAGCGTTGAGGAAGACCTCATTACAAGCCTTTCAAACAAACTTGTATGTTTCTCAAAGAAAACTGCAGAGCTTGAAGAGGCTGTTATCAAGGCAAGCGACTACAGCGATGATAACCTCAAGTATGCTAAGTACTACAGAGAAACAGTATTTGCACTTATGCAGGAACTCAGAGCTGTCGGTGACGCAATGGAAACAGAAACAGCTTCGGAATACTGGCCTTATCCTTCATACGGCGAACTTCTTTTCGGTGTGTGATTGATAGAACCTCTATTTATACTAAATAACATTATTTATATTGTATAACAGGTAACACAACGGCGTGTGATTGACAGAATTAAACTGTCAACTCCACGCCGTTTTTGTTATTTTGATAAAAGGAGAGATTTATATGGCAGAACTAATTTACGGAGGCACAGGCGTCTGGTTTATGATCGGCGCATTACTCGTGTTCTTTATGCAGTGCGGATTCGCAATGGTCGAAACCGGTTTTACAAGAGCTAAAAACGCAGGTAACATCATTATGAAAAACCTGATGGACTTTTGTATCGGTACGGTTGTATTCAGCTTGTTAGGCTTCGGACTTATGATGTCTGAGGACTATGTTGCAGGATTCATCGGTGTTCCCAACCTCAATATGTTCACAAACTGGATGAACTTTGATTGGAACTCATTCGTATTCCAGCTTGTATTCTGTGCTACAGCAGCTACTATCGTTTCAGGTGCTATGGCAGAGCGTACAAAATTCTCGGCATACTGTGTTTACAGCGCAATTATTTCACTCGTTGTTTACCCGATTGAAGCAGGTTGGGTTTGGAACGGTCAGGGTTGGCTTGCAAAGCTCGGCTGTATCGACTTTGCAGGTTCAATCGTAATTCATATGGTCGGCGGTATCTCGGCACTTGTCGGCGCAATCATTCTCGGACCCCGTATCGGTAAATACGGCAAGAACGGCAAGGTAAACGCTATCCCCGGTCACAGCATCACACTCGGTGCTCTCGGTGTATTCATTCTTTGGTTTGCATGGTACGGCTTTAACGGTGCCGCTGCTGAAGACGGCGCTCGTCTCGGTCAGATTCTTCTTACAACAACAATTGCTCCGGCAGTTGCAACAGTAACAACCATGCTCTTTACATGGATCAAGAACGGCAAGCCTGATGTTTCAATGTGTCTTAACGCATCACTCGCAGGTCTTGTAGCAATCACGGCAGGTTGTGCAGATGTTGACGCAATCGGCGCAGCAGTTATCGGTATCGTTGCAGGTATCCTCATCGTAGTAGCAGTTGAATTTGTTGATATCAAGCTTAAAATAGATGATCCTGTCGGCGCATTCTCGGTACACGGCGTAAACGGTATGTGGGGCGGCCTTGCAGTAGGTCTTTTCGCAACAGGTAACGGTCAGAACGGTGTTACAGGTCTTTTCTACGGCGGTGGCTTTGCTCAGCTTGGTAAGCAGGCTCTCGGTATTGTTACAATCGTAGCTTGGACAGTTGTTTGCATGATTATCGTATTCACAATCATCAAAAAGACAGTAGGTCTTCGTGTTACAAAGGACGAAGAAATGAAGGGCCTCGATATCTGCGAGCACGGTCTTATCAGCGCATATGCAGACTTTATGCCAATCGGTGTCGGTACAGCTTCACTTGATGAAACATTTGATGTTGACAGCAATGTTCCTGTAACTCAGGCAGTTCCCGTTCAGCTTGCCGGCAAGTATGATATGGCTACCGACGGCACAAAAATTACTAAGATTGACATTCTTCTCAAGCAGTCAAAGCTTGAAGCTCTTAAAGAAGAAATGGATAAGCTCGGCATCACAGGTATGACAGTATCTCAGGTACTCGGTTGCGGTGCTCAGAAGGGTAAAGCAGAGTATTACCGTGGTGTTGCTATTGAAAGTAACCTCCTCCCTAAGATGAAGGTTGAAATCGTAGTTTGCAAGGTTCCTGTAAAGGCAGTTGTCGATGCGGCTGTTAAGGCCCTTTACACAGGTCACATCGGTGACGGCAAAATCTTTATCTATGATGTTGAAGATGTTGTTAAGGTTAGAACAGGCGAAACAGGCTACGACGCTATGCAGGATATTGAATAATCCCCAATAGCTTAATTAACCTATCCTTTTTAATTCACATAAACCGAGACGCCCCGAACGGCAATAGCTGTTTGGGGTGTTTTGGCTCTATACTATATATAGTGTCAAAAATCAAAGTTTACACTATGAAGGATATTTGAATTATACAGCTTAAAACCATAAATAATAATGAAAAGACAATTTGTTGTAAAGCCCGAAAAATGTTGAAAAGTGTAAAACAAATTTGCAATGAAAATGTTTTTACAAAATTGTAAAAAATATTGTCATAATTCCTTTAAGTAAATAACAATAGGGGTTAATCTTGTAAAATAATAAGATGAATGAAACAATATGCGGTGGTGAGGTTCTTGAAAAATGCTTTGTTGATTTCACACTCTGAACAGAGTGCCGTTTCTTTGTCACAATTGCTCGGAAGCGAAGGCTATACGGAGATTTCCGTCTGCCAAACCTCACATGAGGCTAAGGAGCTTGCAAATGGTGAGGTTTTTGACCTCATCTGCGTCAATGCACCGCTTGAAAAGGAAAACGGCATTGAGCTTTCGAAGTACTTTGCCGGAACAACCCGTTCAAGTGTTGTGATTATCGTTCCGCAGCGAAATGCGGATTATGTGAACGACGCACTCACGGAGCACGGTGTTCTTGTTATTGCAAAGCCCGTAAACAAGCACCTGTTTCACCACTTTTTGCAGTTTACGGAATGTTTTAAGATGCGTATGTTCCGTGTGATTGAGGAAAATGAAAAGCTCAAGCATATGGTTGCGGATATGAAGATAATAAACAGAGCAAAGTTCCTGCTTATTACCTGCCTTAATATGTCCGAAGATCAGGCGCATCGCTATCTTGAAAAACAGGCTATGGATCTCAGAACAAGCAAGCTTGAGGTTGCAAAGCAGGTTATCAGAACATATGAGAACTGACTGCAATTTTTTAGTTTATTGAAAGGAATGTGTTTTTATGAGCCGTGCGGCATACTTAATCCTTGAAAACGGAACAGTTTTTGAGGGCAAGGCGTTTGGTGCCGAAAAAGAAACTACGGGAGAACTTGTTTTTACTACAGCAATGACAGGTTATCTTGAAACACTCACCGACCCCAGCTATTACGGTCAGGTGGTTATTCAGACATTCCCTTTAATCGGCAACTATGGTGTTATCCCTGCCGATTTTGAGAGTGACTCTCCGTCACTGAAAGGTTATATTGTACGAGAATGGTGCCAAGTTCCTTCAAACTTCCGTTGTGAGGGTGATCTTGACACCTTTTTAAAAGAGTCGGGAATTCCCGGCATTTACGGAATCGACACCCGTGCGCTCACAAGAATTGTGCGTGAATACGGTGTTCTGAACTGCAAAATTTCCTATTCTCCCGATGTAACAAAGGAAGAACTTGACGAGATTAAGAACTATGTTATTACAGAGGCTGTTGAAAGCACTACTATAAAAGAAAAAGAGCATTTTGACGCTGAAAACGGCGACCTCAATGTTGTGCTTATGGATTTTGGCGCAAAGCATAACATCGGCAGAGAGCTTGTTAAGAGAGGTTGTAACCTTACAGTCGTTCCCGCCCACACAACAGCGGATGAAATTAAGGCTATGAATCCCGACGGCGTAATGCTTTCAAACGGACCGGGAGATCCTTCGGACAACACAGAGATTATTGCAGAGCTCAAAAAGCTTTGTGACTTCGGGATTCCGACCTTCGGTATCTGTCTCGGTCATCAGCTCCTTGCACTTTCACAGGGTGCAAAAACAGAAAAGCTCAAGTACGGTCACAGAGGTGCAAACCAGCCTGCAAAAGAGGTTGAAACAGGCAGAGTTTACATCACATCACAGAACCACGGCTACGCTGTTGTAAGCGACAGTATGCCCGAAAATGGCAAAGTAAGTTTTGTAAACGGTAATGATAACACCTGCGAGGGTGTAAACTACACAAATATGCCTGCTTTCTCGGTTCAGTTCCATCCGGAAGCTTGCGGCGGTCCTCACGATACAGCATTTTTGTTTGACCGTTTTATTGAATTGATGAAGAACAACAGAAAATAAGAGTCCGAAATTCGGATTACTATTCAGCATAAGAACAGATACAATAATTACTTGAACGAGGAATGATTATATGCCACTCAAAAAGAATATCAAACGAGTTATGGTAATCGGTTCGGGCCCTATCGTAATCGGTCAGGCTGCCGAATTTGACTATGCAGGCACACAGGCTTGCCGTGCGCTTAAAGAAGAAGGACTTGAGGTTATTCTCGTAAACTCAAACCCTGCTACAATTATGACTGATAATGCAATGGCTGATAAAATCTACATTGAGCCGTTGACACTTGAAACAGTTAAGAGAATCATCAAAAAGGAACGCCCTGACAGCCTTCTTTCAACCCTCGGCGGTCAGACGGGTCTTACCCTTTCAATGCAGCTTGCAAAAGAGGGCTTCCTTGATAAATACAATGTTCAGCTTCTCGGTGCAAACCCCGAAACAATTGACAAGGCAGAGGACAGACAGCTTTTTAAGGACACAATGATTGAAATAGGTCAGCCTGTTATTCCTTCACTTGTTGTTACAGATGTTGAATCAGCTGTTAAGTTTGCCGATGAAATCGGTTATCCTGTAATTATCCGTCCTGCATTCACACTCGGCGGTACAGGCGGCGGTATTGTCGATAACGAGGAAGAGCTTCGTGAAATCACATCAAACGGTCTTGAACTTTCTCCTATCACACAGGTGCTTGTTGAAAAATGTATCTCAGGTTGGAAGGAAATCGAGTTTGAGGTTATGCGTGACAGCGACGGAAATGTTATTACTGTCTGCTCAATGGAAAACTTCGATCCTGTAGGCGTTCACACAGGCGACTCAATCGTTATCGCTCCTACGGTAACACTTGCCGACAAGGAATATCAGATGCTCAGAAGTGCGGCTCTCAACATTATCTCTGCGCTTAAAGTAGAGGGCGGTTGTAACTGCCAGTTCGCACTCAACCCCGAAACATTTGAATATGCGGTTATCGAGGTTAATCCCCGTGTATCCCGTTCATCGGCACTTGCGTCAAAGGCAACAGGTTATCCTATTGCAAAGGTTGCCGCTAAAATTGCTATCGGTTACACACTTAATGAAATCAAAAATGCCGTTACAGGTACAACATACGCTTGCTTTGAGCCGGCGCTTGACTATGTTGTTGTAAAATTCCCGAAATGGCCTTTCGATAAATTTGTATATGCAAAGAGAACACTCGGTACTCAGATGAAGGCAACAGGCGAGGTTATGGCTATTGCTCCGACATTTGAGCAGGCTATTATGAAAGCCGTAAGAGGTGCCGAGATTTCTCACGATACTCTTAATGACAAGGAATTTGCAGAGCTTTCAAACGCATCGGTTTATGACAGACTCAGCGTTTGCGATGACAGAAGAATTTTCTGCGTATATGAGGCTCTCAAGAGAGGCATTACAGTAGAACAGATTCACAACATCACTCTCATTGACGAGTGGTTCCTTGAAAAGCTCAAAAATCTTATTGCCGTTGAAAACGAACTCAAGAACGGCGAGCTTACGGAGGATCTCTATGTTCGTGCCAAGAACAATGGATTCCTTGACAGAACAATTGAAAAAATCACAGGCAGGAAGGTTGAAAATCCGCTTGTTCCTGTTTATAAAATGGTTGATACCTGCGCCGCAGAATTTGAGGCTGAAACTCCTTACTTCTATTCAACATTTGATAAGGAAAATGAAGCTGAGGAATTCATCAGAGAGCAGAAGAGCGATAAGAAAACAGTTATCGTATTCGGTTCGGGTCCTATCAGAATCGGTCAGGGTATCGAATTTGACTATGCGTCTGTTCACTGCGTATGGGCGCTCAAAAAGGCAGGCTACGATGTTGTTATCGTAAACAACAACCCTGAAACAGTATCGACAGACTTTGACACAGCCGACAGACTTTATTTTGAACCGCTCACAACCGAAGATGTTATGGGCATAATAAAGACAGAGAATCCGTTCGGTGTAGTTGTTGCATTCGGCGGACAGACAGCAATTAAGCTCACAAAGTTCCTCAGCGACAACGGTGTAAATATTCTCGGCACATCATACGATGCCATTGATATGGCAGAGGACAGAGAGCGTTTTGACGAGCTTCTTGAAAAGTATCACATCAAGCGTCCCCGTGGCGTAACGGTTATGACAACAGACGAGGCTCTCGATGTTGCAGACAAAATCGGTTATCCTGTTCTTCTCCGTCCGTCATATGTTCTCGGCGGTCAGAATATGATTATTGCATTCAACGAAGATGATGTCAAAGAGTATATGGCAATTATTCTTGCACAGAATATTGAAAATCCGATTCTTATTGATAAGTACCTTCAGGGTACAGAGCTTGAAGTTGACGCCATTTGTGACGGTGAAGATATTCTTATTCCGGGTATTATGGAGCATATCGAGCGTGCCGGTGTTCATTCGGGCGACTCAATTGCGGTTTATCCGGCATGGAATCTCTCAGACAGAATGACTCAGATTATTATTGAAAGCTCAAAGAACCTTGCAATCGAACTCCGTACAAAGGGACTTGTAAACATTCAGTACCTTATCTATAAAGACGAACTCTATGTTATCGAGGTAAATCCCCGTTCTTCAAGAACAATCCCTTACATCAGTAAGGTAACAGGCGTTCCTATGGTTGACCTTGCAACAAGAGCAATGCTCGGTGAAAAGCTCAAAGATATGGGCTACGGCACAGGCCTTTACAGAAAGAGTCCTTACATTGCGGTTAAGGTTCCCGTATTCAGCTTTGAAAAGCTTATCAATGTTGATAACCACCTCGGTCCTGAGATGAAGTCAACAGGTGAAGTTCTCGGTGTTGCAGGCACACTTGAGGAGGCTCTCTATAAGGGACTCATCGGTGCAGGCTACAAGATGAAGAAAAAGGGCGGTGTGTTCATCACAGTCCGTAATTCGGATAAGGCTGAAATCGGTGAAATCGCAAAGAAATACTACGACCTCGGATTCAGAATCTACGCAACAGAGGGTACAGCGGATGTACTCAAGAAGTACGGTATTGACGCCGTAAGCGTAAAGAAGATTCACGAGTCCAAGACAAACAATACTCTTACACTCATTGAATCGGGCAAGATTCAGTATGTTATTTCAACATCTGCAAAGGGCAGAATTCCTTCAAGAGATTCTGTTAAAATTCGTCGTAAGACTGTTGAAAGAAATATTCCGTGTCTTACATCTCTTGATACGGCAAACGCACTTGCAGATTGCCTCAAGAGCCACTATTCACAGCACAGCACGGAGCTTATCGACATTAACCACATGAGAGAGGAAAAGCTTATGTTAAAATTCACTAAGATGCAGGGTATAGGCAACGACTATATCTATTGCAGCACTTTTGATCAGGAAATCAGCAACCCCGAGGCGCTTGCCGTAAGACTTTCTGACAGACATTTCGGTATCGGCGGCGACGGTATTATTCTTGTTTGCCCTTCAAAGGTTGCAGATGCAAAGATGAAAATGTACAACCTTGACGGTTCAGAGGGTAAGATGTGCGGTAACGGTATCCGTTGCGTAGGTAAGTTCCTCTATGACCACGGTATGGTTGATATCAACGAAAAAGACGAAATTACAATTGAAACACTCAGCGGTATCAAGAAACTCAAGGCTTATACTTCAGGCGGAAAGGTTAACCGTCTCAGAGTTGATATGGGCAAGGCTATTCTTGATCCGAAGGAAATTCCTGTTGTTCTTGACGGTGACAAGGTTGTTGACAGACCTGTTGAAATTGCAGGCAAGAACTATAACATCACCTGCGTATCAATGGGCAACCCACACTGCGTGGTATTCATGGACGATATTGATAATCTTGATATTGAAACCGTAGGACCGGAGTTTGAAAACGATAAGCTCTTCCCTGAAAGAGTGAATACAGAATTTGTAACAGTTCTCGATGACCATACAATCAAGATGAGAGTGTGGGAGCGTGGCTCAGGCGAAACATGGGCTTGCGGTACAGGCGCTTGTGCCGTTGCGGTTGCCGCTTGTGAAAACGGTTTCTGCAAAAAGGGCGAAGACATCAAGATTAAGCTCAAGGGCGGCGATCTTATTATCAACTATACTGATGAAACGGTATATATGACAGGTAATGCGGAAAAAGTATTTGAAGGCGAAGTTGAGGTGTAATCGTGGAGATAACCGAACATAAGAAAAATAAAAAATATATATTTGTAACAGGCGGTGTCGTATCCGGTCTTGGCAAGGGTATCACAGCCGCATCTCTCGGCAGACTTTTAAAGGCAAGAGGGCTCAAGATTGTTGCTCAAAAGCTTGACCCGTATATCAATGTTGATCCGGGTACAATGAGCCCGTATCAGCACGGCGAGGTATATGTAACGGAGGACGGTGCAGAAACCGACCTCGACCTCGGCCATTATGAGCGTTTTATTGATGAGGATCTTAACAAGTATTCAAACCTCACAACAGGTAAGGTTTACTCAAATGTTCTTGAAAAGGAGCGTCACGGCGACTACCTCGGTAAGACAGTTCAGGTAATTCCTCATATCACAAATGAAATTAAGTCTTTTATCTACAATGTAGGTGAAAAGACCAATGCCGATGTTGTAATTACGGAAATCGGCGGTACGGTGGGCGATATCGAAAGCCAGCCGTTCCTTGAGGCTATCCGTCAGGTATCTCTTGAAGTCGGCAGAGAGAACAGCATCTTTATTCATGTAACTCTCGTTCCCTATATCAAGGGCAGTGAGGAACACAAATCAAAGCCGACACAGCATTCTGTAAAGGAGCTTCGTTCACTCGGTATCAACCCCGATATCATCGTTCTTCGTTGTGACGAACCTCTTGAGGAGAGCATTTTCAACAAGATTGCACTTTTCTGCAATGTAAAGCCGGATTGTGTAATCGAAAATATTACTCTCCCAACGCTTTATCAGGCACCTCTTATGCTTGAAAAGAGCAATTTCTCAAATGTTGTATGTCGTGAGCTCAATATTGTAACGGACAAAAAGCCCGACCTTTCCGAGTGGGAAGAAATGCTTAGCCGTATCAACAACCGCACAAAGAAATGTACGATTGCTCTTTGCGGTAAGTATGTTGCTCTCCATGACGCATATCTTTCTGTTGCAGAGGCACTTCGTCACGGTGGCTATGAAAATTCCGCTGATGTTGAAATCAAGTGGGTTGACTGCGAACTTCTCACAAAGTACAAGGTTGACGAGCTTCTCGGCGATGTTGACGGTATTCTTGTTCCGGGCGGCTTCGGTAACAGAGGTATCGAAGGTAAGATTATGGCTGCAAAATATGCCCGTGAGCATGATATTCCGTATCTCGGAATCTGTCTCGGTATGCAGACTGCAGTAATCGAATACGCAAGAGATGTTCTCGGCTATGCTGACGCCAACAGCGGTGAGTTTACACCAGAGGGCAAGCATAATGTTATTGACCTTATGCCTGAACAGGAAGGCATTGAGGATATGGGCGGTACAATGCGTCTTGGTGCATATCCGTGTGTTATCAAGCCCGATTCGCTTATGGCTAAGGCTTACGGTCAGCATGAAATTTCAGAGCGTCACCGTCATCGTTATGAGTTCAATAACGATTTCAGAGAGGAAATTGAAAATGCAGGCATGAAGATTACAGGTACTTCACCTAACGGACTTCTTGTTGAGGCTGTTGAAGTTCCCGACAACCGTTTCTTCGTTGCTGTTCAGTATCATCCCGAATTCAAGTCACGCCCGAACCGTGCTCATCCGCTTTTCAGAGAATTTATTAAGGCATCACTTGAAAAGTAATTGATTTTCCCACTTAACTTTCAGATTTAAAGGACTGATTTTAATGAAGATTAACAGAAATTTTGACAATCTCGTTCCTAACTATCTTTTTGCAGATGTTGCAAAAAAGACAAATGCATATATTGCGGCTCATCCCGATAAAAAGGTTATCAAGCTTGGTATCGGTGATGTAACCCTTCCGCTTGCTCCTGTTGTTGTTGAGGCAATGAAAAAGGGCGCAGAGGATCTTGCTCACAAGGAAACCTTCAAGGGTTATCCCGATTATGAGGGCTACGAGTTTCTCAGACAAGCTATTTCAGATTATTACAAGAGCTTTGGTGTTGCGGTAGGCGCTGACGAAATCTTTGTATCAGACGGTGCAAAGTCGGACTGCGGTAATATAGGCGACATCTTCTCAAAGGATAATATTGTTCTCGTAACCGATCCTGTTTACCCCGTATATGTTGACTCAAACATTATGGCAGGCAGAGAAATTGTTTATGCTACATCAAATGAGGCAAACGGCTTTGCCGCTCTCCCTGATGAAAATGTAAAGGCAGACATCATCTACCTTTGCTCACCTAACAACCCGACAGGTTCTGCATACAATGCCGAACAGCTCAAAGCATGGGTTGACTATGCTCTCAAAAACGATGCAATAATCCTCTACGATTCAGCTTATGAGGCATTCATCACAGAGGATCTTCCTCGTTCAATTTTTGCAATCGAAGGTGCAAGAAAGTGCGCAATTGAAATGTGCTCACTTTCAAAGACAGCAGGTTTCACAGGTACAAGATGCGGTTACACAGTAATTCCTAAGGAGCTTGAGCGTGACGGTCACAATATCTATGCAACATGGTACCGCCGTCAGGCAACAAAGTTCAACGGTGTTTCATGGCCTGTTCAGTGTGCTGCTGCCGCTGTATTCAGCGAAGAAGGTCAGAAGCAGATCAAGGAGAACATTTCTTACTATCAGGAAAATGCAAGAATTATCGCATCTGCTCTTGATGAACTCGGCATTTACTACACAGGCGGTAAGAACTCACCTTACATCTGGCTCAAGTGTCCGAACAATATGGGCAGTTGGGAATTCTTTGACCTCCTCCTCAACGAGGCAAATGTTGTAGGTACTCCGGGTGAGGGCTTTGGCGAAAACGGTGCCGGCTACTTCCGTCTTACATCATTCGGTGACAGAGAAAACACGATTGAGGCTGTTGAGAGAATCAAAAAGGTTCTCACAAACCTCTCAAAGTAATTTGATTGAATTCAGATTATTATATTGAATAAAACACACAGCGGATAACCCGAATTTTGAGGTTATCCGCTGTTTTTATACGGCGAGCCGCCATTCCCGATTCGTGAAGATAGTGTGCAGTATTAAAAAACATATTATGCTCGAGCGTAGTATAGCTACCATCCGCACCTACGCAAAAAAAGGACATTCCATTTGGAATGTCCTTTTGATATCATATTAAAATCAGAACTTAATCTTTTCAGCGATATAATCGTTGAGCTTGTCAATTGCAACTCTTTCCTGCTGCATTGTGTCACGGTCACGAACCGTTACACAACCGTCGTCAACAGACTCAAAGTCATATGTGATACAGAACGGAGTACCGATTTCATCCTGTCTTCTGTAACGCTTGCCGATTGAACCGGCATCGTCATAATCAGTCATAAAGTCGGCTGAAAGCTGTTCATAAACCTTGCCGGCCTGCTCGTTGAGCTTCTTTGAAAGCGGAAGAACGCAAGCTTTGTACGGAGCAAGTGTCGGATGAAGTCTTAACACAACTCGTGTATCCTTTTCGTCAATAACTTCTTCATCGTAAGCCTCAACAACAAGAGCAAGGAAAAGACGCTCAACACCGAGTGACGGCTCAATAACATACGGAATGTACTTCTCGTTTGTTGTAGGATCAAAATACTCAAGTGTCTTACCGCTTGTTTTGCTGTGCTGTGTAAGGTCATAGTCTGTTCTGTCGGCAACGCCCCAAAGCTCGCCCCAACCGAACGGGAAGAGATATTCAAAGTCTGTTGTGGCCTTTGAATAGAAACAAAGCTCCTCTTTTGAATGGTCACGAAGACGGAGATTTTCTTCCTTAATATTGAGAGAATAGAGCCAGTCACGGCAGAAACCTCTCCAGTATTCAAACCATTCAAGGTCAGTGCCCGGCTTGCAGAAGAATTCAAGCTCCATCTGCTCAAACTCACGAACACGGAAAATAAAGTTACCGGGTGTGATTTCGTTTCTGAAAGATTTACCGATTTGTGCAACACCGAAAGGAACTTTCTTACGGCTTGTTCTCTGAATGTTAGAGAAGTTCACGAAAATGCCCTGAGCAGTTTCGGGACGAAGATAAATTTCATTCTTGCTGTCCTCTGTAACGCCCTGGAATGTTTTGAACATAAGGTTGAACTGACGAATGTCGGTAAAGTTGTGTTTGCCGCAGTTAGGACACGGAATCTCTTTTTCCTTGATGTAATTCATCATTTCTTCATTTGTCCAGCCTGCAACATTTGTACCGTCAAAATCTTCAATAAGGTTGTCGGCACGGTGACGGGTTTTACATTCCTTACAATCCATAAGCGGATCAGAGAAACCGCCGAGATGACCCGATGCAACCCATGTCTGCGGGTTCATAAGAATTGCAGAGTCAAGACCTACATTATATTTGTTCTGCTGAACAAACTTTTTGAGCCATGCGTTTTTGATATTGTTTTTAAGTGCAACACCGAGCGGACCGTAATCCCATGTGTTTGCAAGACCGCCGTAAATTTCGGAGCCTGGGTAAACAAAGCCTCTGTTTTTACACAGGGCAACGATTTTATCCATGGTTTTTTTGCTGTTTTCCATAACTTAACCTCTCTTAACAGATAGATAGATAAAAATAACCAATAAAATAATACAATTATTTGCAACTGTTGTCAAGTAAAAACACCAAATGTTAGCGCATAACAATAGGTTTAAAACAAGAATTAGAAAAAATTTACAAACTTGCCAAAAACCACTTGTAAATGTGAGCATTTTGATATATAATGTAATTACTCGAAATTTGAGTAACAAAAAAGGAGGAATTAGCGATGAAAAAATCATCCAAGGTTCTCAGTTTGGTGCTTGCAGTTCTTATGGCTGTATCCTGTTTTTCAGGCTTGACCATATTCTCTGCATCAGCTGAAGAAACCGACACAAAAATCTATTTTGACGCATCTAATCTCCCTGCAGAGTGGGGAACAACAAAGACAGTATACTGTCACCTTTACGCTGTAGCAGGCGATGATTTACCTGAAACATCTTGGCAGGGTAAGGCAGAGAAATGTAAGAAGGATCCTGCTACAGGTCTTTACTACTTCGATACTGCAAAATTGAAGTCAGCTGACGGCACAAATCACGGCGGTCTTAAAGACAACGCTGACTATGCTGTAATTTTCTCAACAATTGATACTAAATCACAGAGTCACCAGACCTGTAATGTAACACTCGGCAAGCCTTGTCTCGGCGACACAATTTACCTCACAGGCGGTACAGTTGAGAATACCGAAGATTCATCAAAGCGTGACTTTGCTGCAACATGGAAGAATAACAGCGATAACTACGGTCCAAAGGCTGCAATCACATCACTCGGTCATGTAACTGAGGGCAGATTCCCGGTTTACTTTTCAAGAGCAGAAATGGTTGCACAGGCTATTTTCAACTGGGCTGTTAAGAATCCTAAAAACTACACTCCCGAAACTGTAGCTGACATTTGTGCACAGGTTGAGGCTGAGCCAATGGATGTTTACAACGCTTATGCTGAAATGTATGCAACAGAGCTTGCTGATCCCGTAGCTTATCCCGACTGTGCTCCGCTTACAACAGTAGCTACACTTCTCGGTGTTGATCCTTCAGGTACAACAGCTCCTGCAACAGAAGAACCTACAACTGTTGAGCCTACAACTGTTGAGCCAACAACTGTTGAGCCTACAACTGTTGAACCCACAACAGAACCCACTACAGAACCTGCAACAGAGCCTGCTGATGCAACACAGTATGTTGTAGCAGGTGTTGAGTCACTCACAGGTTATGAATGGCAAGGTTCTCCTGCACTCGCTCCCGAAAATGTAATGACAAAGAGCGGCGATGTTTATACAAAGACATTTACAGCTGTTCCGGTGGGCAAAAGCTATCAGCTCAAGGTCGTTGCAAACACAGGCGACGAGCAGAAGTGGATCGGTCTTGACGGTACAGACAACAATGTAACTTTCGATGTAGAAAGTGCTTGTGATGTAACTGTAACTTTCAATCCTGCTACAAACGAGATTGCTGTAACAGGTGACGGTGTTAAAATGGTTACAGACCTTGAAATCAACAGCATTACAGTTGTTGGTAACGGCGAAAACAGCTGGCTTAACGGTGTAGCATGGGGCGTTGACGCTGAAGTTAACCACATGACTCAGATTGCTGACAAGGTTTATCAGATTACATACACAGGTGTTGAATCTGCTGATGCTGCATACCAGTTCAAGTTTGCAGTTAACGACGATTGGGCAGCTAACTGGGGTCTTCCTGAGCAGAGCGCAGCTACTATAGGCGAAGATTTTGACCTTACATTCAATGGTGAAAATATGCTCCTTAACACAGTTTCTGCCGGTTATCCGGAAGATTCACTCGTTGATGTAACAATCACACTTGATCTTACTAAGTTTGATTATCCGTCACGCTCAGGCGCTAAGGCTAATATTAAGATTGACGGTAACCGTGTTCCGCTTCTCGGCGATGCTGACGGTGACTACTCAATTACAGTTGTAGATGCTACAACAATTCAGAAGATTGCTATCAACCTTATGAGTATTGCTGCTGATGATGCAAACGCATTCAAGGCATGCGATGCTAACGAAGATGGCAGAATCTCAATCAAGGATGCTACTCTCGTTCAGAAGTACATCGTTGGCGGTTACGAAACAGGTAATGTCGGTTTACCGATTTCTGTTGAATAATTAATCGCTGTTGATTAAATTCACAATTGCAATTTACCCCACAGGGTTTTCCTGTGGGGTTATTTTTTGCCGTAAAACAAGGAAATTTTGCCGATAAAGGTGCAAAGTGCAGTAATATGTGGTATAATCATAGTGCAGATGTTCCGCTTTACTCATACGATGGGTTCGTTCTGAATTTAAGCAGAGTTATATTTTACTTAGGCTCTGAGGAACTGATGCTCTGCGTGAATTAAAAATGTTCAAAAAGAAAAGAGGCGAGGGATGGTATGTATATTCATGATATTTCGAGAGACACTCTTACAACCGAAACATATCCGGGTGATCCCGAAACTGTTGTGACTCCGCTGAGAAGTATTGATGAAGATGACGAGTGCAATCTTTCGCAGATTTCTATGTGCGTTCATGCGGGCACGCATATTGACGCCCCTCTCCACTTTTGCCCTGACGGCAAAGGGATAACCGATTTAAGGCTTAACACTTTCTACGGAAAATGCACCGTAATAACGGTCAAGGGTGTGCTGACGGGCGAAGATATGGACAAGCTGTTGCCGTATTGCCGAAAACGCATACTCTTTCGTGGAAACGGCAAAACATACCTTTCACATTCTGCCGCAATTGTGCTTGCACAAAGCAGGGTGGTGCTTGTCGGTACGGATGCCGAGTCAATCGCACCTCCGTTTGATGAAGTTAAAACACATCTTGAACTTGGCAGAGCGGATATTGCCGTTCTCGAAAATCTCAATCTTTCGGGAGTGGCTGACGGCGAATATGATTTGTGTGCGTTTCCGATAAAGCTCGGCGGAGTTGAGGCGGCACCATGCAGAGCAATACTCTTTGAACAGGAAAAAGGATTAAACTAAGGTGATATTTATGGTAAAAATGGTAGTATTTGATCTTGACGGCACGCTTATGAATTCGCTTACCGATCTTGCTATAAGTGTGAACTACGGTCTGAAGCTTAACGGTCTTGAAGAAAAGCCGGTTGAAAATTATAAAACATATGTCGGAAACGGCAGAGAAATGCTCATCAGAAGGGCGATGGGAGATGCGTGGACCGACCACGAGCTTTTTGAAAAGGTCAAGGCTGATTACGACAGACACTATGCCGTTCATTGCAACGACCACACTGCCGCATATGACGGTTGTGCCGAAATGCTTGAAAAGCTTGCAAAAAAGGGTGTAAAAACAGGTGTGCTTTCAAACAAGCCCGATGAATTTGTTGATAAAATGCTAAAAAAAGCATTTCCAAATCACAAGTTTACTCAGGCATGGGGGCAGAAACCACAGTATAAGACAAAGCCCGAGCCTGATGCTCTGCTTGCACTCCTCGATATGAGCGGTGTAACTCCCGAAGAATGTTTCTATGTCGGTGACAGCGATGTCGATGTCTTTACGGCAAACAATGCGGGTGTAAAAATGGCAGGTGTTTCATGGGGATTCAGGGGAAAAAATGAGCTTATGAACGCAGGTGCGCCGTTTGTTGCAGACACAGCCGAAGAACTTTTTGACTACATCTGCAAATTTATATAATAGTATGAACAAGATAAACTATCAGAAAGAACTCGACAGGGTGATTGAAAAAATAACGGAGGAGGGAAAAGTCCCGAAGCTGCTTTTGCATGTGTGTTGCGCCCCGTGTTCGTCATACTGCCTTGAGTATCTTTCAAAATATTTTGATATCACGGTCTATTTTTACAATCCGAATATTTCGATTGCGGATGAGTATAATTACCGCCTGAGCGAAGAAAAGCGTCTTGTGTCGCTTATGCCGTTTGAACATCCTGTAAAGGTGGTCGAGGGCGAATATTTGCCCAAGGATTACTTTGAGTATGTCAAAGGCCTTGAAAATGAACCCGAGGGCGGAAAGCGGTGTGAAAAATGTTTCAGACTGCGACTTGAATCCTCTGCACGCTACGCAAAGGAACACGGCTTTGATTATTTCACAACCACGCTTACAATCAGTCCGCTGAAAAATGCGCAGTTGCTCAATTCAATCGGTGCGGAGCTTGCCGAGAAGTACGGCATTCCGTGGCTGTACAGCGACTTCAAAAAGCGTGAAGGCTACAAGCGTTCAATCATCCTTTCAAAAGAATATGACCTCTACCGCCAAAACTACTGCGGCTGCGTCTTTTCAAAAAGGGATAGTATGCAGAGCAAAAACTAATTAATATACCAAAAGACAAATCCCCGTCAGAATTTCTGACGGGGATTAATCGTGTTTGCAAATTATTTAACTGAGATTAACGCATATTAACTTGGTTGTTTTACACAACCGATTTGAGGTATTCGACAATTTCCTGCTGTGTACTCATTTCAAGCACCTTTGCAGTAACTTTGTCTGCCTCTTCTTTTGTCCATGTGGAAATTATTTTTCTCACATTGAGAACTGACGGAGCGGAAACGCTGAATTCTGTGAGTCCGAATGAAATAAGCAACGGAATCATCAGCTTGTTTGCGGCAGCCTCACCACACATTCCGACTGAAATGCCGTTCTGAACACCGCACTCAATTGTGCGCTTAATCATTCTGAGAACGCTTGGCTGAAGGGGAGAGTAGAGGTAAGACACATCGTTGTTGCCTCTGTCACAAGCCATTGTGTAGCCTGTGAGGTCATTTGTGCCGATGCTGAAGAAGTCTGCCTCTTTTGCAAGCATATCTGCGATAACTGCCGCAGACGCTGTTTCAACCATAACACCAACCTGAATGTTTTCGTTGAAATTTATGCCCATATTGCGTAAATCGGCTTTGCATTCTGCAACAAGCTTTTTGCCCTCACGAAGTTCATCCATAGTTGTGATGAGCGGGAACATAATCTTGATGTCACCGAATGCGCTTGCACGCAAAATGGCTTTAATCTGTGATTTGAAAAGTTCACGGTTTTTAAGGCAATATCTGATTGCACGGAATCCCATGAACGGATTTTCTTCTTTTTCAAGTCCAAGGTACGGAATGTCCTTGTCACCGCCGATATCAAGTGTTCTGATAATCAGCGACTTGCCCTTTAAGATAAGAGCAGCCTTTTTGTAGGCTTCAAACTGTTCGTCCTCTGTCGGAATTGAAGTTCTGTCCATGAACAGAAACTCTGTTCTGAAAAGTCCGACACCCTCGCCGTCTGCATCAACTGCCTTGACAGCGTCTTCGGGTTTTCCTATGTTGCAGAAAAGTTCATAAGCTTCTCCGCTTGCGGATTTTGTTTCTCGTCCCCTGTAATTTTCAAGCTCTTTGCGTTCTGCAAGAAAAGCGTCACGCTTTTTGGAGTATTCTGCAACTGTGTTATCATCCGGATTAACAATTACAGCACCCTCACTGCCGTCAACTACAACTGTGTCGCCGTTTTTCAGGCTTGATGCGACACCCTCAACACTGAGTACGGCGGGAATCTCAAGCGCTCTTGCAAGAATTGCAGAGTGGGAAGTTGTTCCGCCTGTTTCAGTAATAATGCCTGCTATGTTTTCTTTTACAATACCTGCCGTAACAGAAGGAGTAAGCTCCCTTGCAACAAGCACAGTGCCTTTTGGCGCATCGCTTACTTTAATTTCGTTTACTCCGAGAAGAATGCCAAGAACACCGCTCTTGATATCTCTGACATCAGCCGCACGCTGTTTTGTAAGCTCATCGTCAGCTGCCGAGAACATTGCAATAAACATATCGCACATATGCTCAAGAGCAGATTCCGCACATTGACCGTCTGCAATCAGCTTTTCAATTTCACCGCTGAGATACGGATCTTTGATAATCTGAATGTGACCTGCAAGAATTTCTGCCTCTTTTTCACCGGCTGAACTGCGAAGATTTTCTGCCTGTTTTTCAGTATTGTAGCAAAAAGCATCTACTGCTGCCTTAAAACGCTGTGACTCTGCCTCAGTATCTGTTACTGTTCGTGGAGTGTATTCAAGCGAATGTTCTTCAATAAGCATTACCTTACCGATTCCGATACCCTCGGATGCGGCTGTTCCGTGTAGCATAATCTTCACCTCTTGTAACTGGTCTGTCAGGGCCATTATTCGCCAAGACCGCTCTCAATGAGCTGTACTGCCTCTGCAAGTGCCTCGTTTTCGTCAGCACCGTCGCAAACAACTTCAATTTCACTGCCGCACTTGATGCAAGCCGCAATAATGTTGAGGAGGCTCTTTGCGTTGTACTGATTGCCGTTGAATTTGATTGTTACATCACAGCTGTATTTGCCCATAGCTGTTGCAAAAACCGATGCCGGACGCATATGGAATCCCTGCGCATTTGTGAGTACGAGTTCTTTTGATACCATAATAAAATCTCCTTTATAAATAAATTTGTGTTTTGAAGTTTTGAATCTAATGTCGTGAAAGTTCTTTGAGTTTTGAGGGGTGGCACCGGCTTTTACACCGGTGCCGAGGAACAAAACATTTCAAAAAACGGGTAATAGCAAATTAATTATTTTTTAATCGGTCTTTTGAGAAGTGCAAGCATAAGCATTGTAACTACTGCACCGATTGCAAGAGCAAGGAGGTAGAAATACCATGTACCCTGCATTGTTGCGAATACGAAGATACCGCCGTGAGGAGCCATAAGCTTACAGCCAAAGAGAGCTGAAAGTGCGCCTGCTACTGCAGAACCAACGATACATGAAGGGATAACCTGAAGCGGATGACCTGCTGCGTAAGGAATTGCACCTTCTGTGATGAATGAAAGTCCCATTACATAGTTTACGGGAGCATTCTTTCTTTCTTCGTCTGTCCAACGATTCTTGAAGAATGTGTTTGAAAGAGCGATTGCGATTGGAGGAACCATACCGCCGATCATAACTGCTGCCATAATGATGTATGCCTGATCGTCTGCGTTTGCAAGGTTAAGTGTTGCGAATGCATAAGCTGCCTTGTTGAAAGGGCCTCCCATGTCGATAGACATCATACCTGCGAGGAGCGCACAGAGCGGAACCATCATTGCAGGGTTAGAGGCAATAGCGTTAAGGCCGTTTGACATACCTGAGTTAATCATACCCATGAACGGGTTGACTGCGCACATTACAACGAGAATACCGCCGAGTCCGAGAAGCGGATAGATGAGAACGGGCTTGATACCCTCAAGAGCCTTAGGCATCTTATCGCACATTTTTTCAATACCGAGCATTAAGTAACCGCCTACGAAACCTGCGAGCAAGCCGCCGAGGAAGCCTGACGGAACTGTTTCTGCAGCGGCAGGATCCATAAAGGTTGCGCCTGATGTTGCAAGGAAACCGCCTACAAGACCAACGAGAAGACCGGGACGGTCTGCAATTGACATTGCGATAAAGCCTGAAAGGATAGGAACCATAAGGTTAAATGCCACACCGCCGAGTGTTTTAAACCATGCGGCTGCTGGAGTTACAGTACCGAATGCACTGCCAACCTCCTGTGCGTTAACACCGCATGCAATATCAATGAGGAATGCGATTGCGATGAAGATACCGCCTGCTACAACGAACGGGAGCATATGTGATACACCGTTCATAAGGTGACCGTAAGCGCCGCCTCTCTTCCTTGGAGCATCTGCAGAGCCGCCTTTGTGATGATATACGGGAACTTCTTTGTTTACAATCTTGTTGATAAGCTCTTCCGGCTTATGAATACCGTCTGAAACGGCACACTGTAAAACGGGCTTGCCGTCAAAACGGGCAAGATTTATTGTGATGTCAGCGGCAATGATGATACCGTCACAATTTGCAATTTCTTCTTCGGTAAGCACATTCTTTGCACCGCCCGAACCGTTTGTTTCAACCTTAATCGGAATGTTAAGGCTGTCGCCGGCTTTCTGGAGTGATTCAGCCGCCATATAAGTATGAGCAATACCTGTTGGACAGGCTGTGATAGCAAGAACTCTGTAACCCTTCTTTGCAGGAACTTCTGCCTTTGGTTCATCGGGGAACTTTTCTGTTTCTCTTGCGTCAATAATCGAGATGAATTCTTCCGGAGTTTTTGCGGCTTTAAGCTTTGCGGTAAAATCTTCATGCATCAAAAGCTGCATAAGTCTTGCAAGTACTTCAAGATGAACATCACCGTCTGTTGTTGCGGCAATCATAAAGAGCAGCTTACAGGGCTTACCGTCGGGCGAGTCATAATCTACACCGTCTGGAACTGTGATAGCCGTGAGGGCGGGAGCTTTTACAGCTTCGCTCTTGGCATGGGGAATTGCAACCTCCATACCTACGGCTGTTGTGCCGAGTTCTTCACGGTTGAGGATTCCCTCTTTGTAGGCTTTAACATCCTTGAGGTTTCCGCACTTTTCATGTAATGAAACAAGTTTGTCAATTGCTTCGCTCTTGTCGGCAACTTTAACGCCGAGAGCAATACCCGATTTTTTTAATAAATCTGTGATACGCATATTTTTCTCTCCTTTTTAATTGAATTTTGCAAGCAATTCATTTATTTTTTCTTTTGTGGCAAGTCCGTCAAGAAATGCCGTTGCATTTCCGCACACACTGCCTAATTTCAGCGCATAGGGGTAGCTTTTTGTTTTTTCATATCCTGCCACAAAGCCTGCTACCATTGAGTCGCCCGAACCGACTGTGTTAATTACCTTTTCTTTGAGGACTCCTGCTTTGTGTCTTTTTCCAAATTCGTCAATGAGCATTGCTCCGTCACCGCCGAGTGAAATCAGAACATTTTTTGCACCGAGTTTCTGCAACTCTTTTGCATACTTTTCAATATCATCCTCGGTGTTGATTTCAACTCCGAACATTTCGGAAAGTTCCTGTCTGTTCGGCTTGATGAGGAACGGCTTGTACTTGAGTGCGTTGAGTAAAAGTTTTTTTGTTGCGTCAACTACAATTCGTACATCCTTGCCCTTGATTCTTTCAAGGATTCTTTCGTAAACATCATCAGGCATCGTATTCGGAATGTTTCCTGCAATTACGATTGTGTCGCCGTCGGATATTCTGTCAATTTTTGAAAACAGCCTTTCAAGTTCGCCTTCACTTATGTGAGGTCCCTGACAATTGATTTCTGTTTCAACGCCGGCTTTGATTTTTATGTTGATTCTTGAAATTCCACTTTCAAGCTTAATAAAGTCGGTGATAATCCTGTCGTTGCGAATACCCTTTTCAATGGCGTCACCCGTAAAGCCTGCAACAAATCCGAATGCCGTACTTTCAAGGTCAAGCTCTGCAAGTACGCATGAAACATTGATTCCCTTACCTCCGTAGTAATATTCTTCGGCGGTTGTTCGGTTCGTTATTCCCGGAACAAGCGAATCAAGTCTGACAATGTAGTCAATTGACGGATTAAGCGTTACGGTGTAAATCATTTTTTACCTCCTTTATCACCGTTGCCTGCGAAAAGTCCGGCGTAGGCAGTTTGTCGGTGATTATACAACATTTTTGCAGAGGGGCAAATGTTACGGAATACACCCTGCGAAATTTTGAATGGTCGGCAAGAACAAATGCCATATAAGATTTGTTGATTGCCGTTTCCTTTATAAGACCTTCTTCAATGTCGGGGGTTGTGAATCCCGAACCGATGTCAATTCCGTTTGCTCCCATAAAAGCTTTTGTAAAGTTAAAGCAGTTTATGCTTTTTATTGCTTCGGCACCCACAACAGCCTCGGTAAGCGGTTTTATTTTTCCGCCTACTATATATGTCTGCATACCCTTGTGGATAAGCATTCTGGCGTGTGTTATGCCGTTTGTAACATATGTTGCGTTTGTATTTGTAATGTGGTCAACAAGCTTTAATGTTGTTGTTCCTGCGTCAATATAAACAAAGTCAGAGTCATGGATAAGCTTTGCACAGTATTCTGCAACTGCATCTTTTTCATCGCTCATAACGGTTTCACGATTGCTTACCGCATCTTCAAAAACGCCCTCGTTTCTGGTGATTGAAGTTGCACCGCCGAAAACCTTTGTGAGCTTTCCCATCTCATCAAGAGCGGAAAGATCTCTTCTTATTGTTGACTCGGATGAGTCAAGCAACTTTGTTAATTCCGACACCGTGACCGAATTTTTTTCTTCGAGCAAATCAAGTATTGCACGATACCTGTCCTGTGTAAGCATTATCCTCACCTCTTGACTTATATTATAACACCCGTTTTTTAAAAGTCAAGCAAAATCGGTCAAAAAAATTCAAAAAAATTAAGGACAGCAAAATTAGCTAACAAAAAAAGTGTCGAGCGTTATTTAAAAACAGTATAATTTTACCGTTTTTGCAATTAAAATTGGTGTTTTTAATTATCTCCATTCAAAATCAGTCAAATTAATTATTTAGACTATAATTCTTTTAGCGTGTTGACTGCAAGGTGTTTTTATACTACAATATTAATCGTTGTGTACAAAAAAAGCCTGCAAGTTTTTTGCAGGCTCAAAACGACGGAATCACGCATTTATATTTTTTGTTTTTTATGTTTTTTTATACATATATATGTTATATGTCATTCTGACAAATCTTCAATGACTGTGATTTTTCGCTTTTCGGAGATTATAATATTTTCCTCATTCATCTTTTTTATTTCACGCATCATTGCACTTCGGTCAACAGAAAGGTAATCTGCAAGGTCGGAAAGAGGGAGAGGAAGATAAAAGGTGTTTTTTCCTTTTTCGGTTTTAATGTATTCAAAAAAAGTCAAAAGCTTGCTCCTCAGCGTCTGCTGACAGAGAATGTCTGTGTGAGCAAGACTTTTTTTATGAGATTTTTTGATGTATGCACTTATAATCCGCTGGTGTTTACTGCAATGCTTTTCACAACAGGCTGTAAATTTTGAGTATTTCACGAAATCAATTTTGCAGTTTGTCTTGGCACTCAGATAAAAAATTCTGTTGTCTGATTCGGGTACAATGCAGGTGACGATTATGTCGCCCTTTTCATAAAAAGAAATAATTCTCCGCTGATTTTCGGCATTGTCGGTTGTCAGATAAACAGTTCCTTCTTTTATGATGCAAATTGTGTCATTTTCGGGTGAATATGTAGTTATGATTTCACCCCTTTTATACTCTCTTTCAATAGGTTTAAAACACTCGTTTATCCCGATGAAATCTGATTTTTTAAGCTTTGCACCGCCTATTTCTTCTATCATTTGCAACACTCCATAATGTGTGGCGTTTTTTATCTTACCACAAGATATAGTATAGTATATCACATAATTGTTGCCTGTGCAACAGTATTTATATTGCAATTATTGTATAATTGGTCTTGCATTGCAGGGATAGTTTGGTTCCTTGCAATTTTATTACATAACGCATTTTTTAAACGGCATTATTGAAAAATTTATTTTTTTATTCGGATTAACAGATATAGGATATTTTTACCAAGGAAGTACCGCAAAATAATAAAAAGGGGAAGGATTATGAGAATTATTAAGCGTAACGGCTCAGAAGAAGATTTTAACATTGAAAAAATTATTAATGCCGTTAAGAAAGCTAACGGTTCGGGGGAACACAAGTTCCTTACAGACGAACAGATTGAGGATGTTGCCGACTATGTTGAATATAAGTGCAACAAAATCAGGAGAGCAGTGTCCGTTGAAGAAATTCAGGATATGGTTGAGGATCAGCTCATGGCAAAGGGTGCGTTTGAGCTTGCAAGAAGATATGTGCGTTACCGCTACAATCGCTCGCTTGTTCGTAAGGCAAATACTACCGATAACAGAATTCTTTCGCTTATCGAGTGCAATAACGAGGAAGTAAAGCAGGAAAATTCAAATAAGAACCCTACCGTCAACAGCGTTCAGCGTGACTATATGGCTGGTGAGGTCAGTCGTGACCTTACAAGAAGAATGCTTTTGCCGGCTGATATTGTTGAGGCTGATAAGGAAGGTATTATTCACTTCCACGATTCGGACTATTTTGCACAGCATATGCACAACTGCGATCTTGTAAACCTTGAGGATATGTTGCAGAACGGTACCGTTATCAGCGATACGCTTATTGAAAGACCGCACAGCTTTTCAACGGCGTGTAACATTGCAACTCAGATTATTGCACAGGTTGCAAGTAACCAGTACGGCGGTCAGAGCATAAGCCTTGCTCATCTTGCACCGTTTGTTCAGGTTTCCCGTGAGAAAATCCGCAGAGAAACTCTTGCGGAAATCGAAGAACTCGGTGTTCACCCCACAGAAGAGAAAATCAACGATATCGTTGAGCAAAGACTTCGCAAAGAAGTAAATCGTGGTGTTCAGACCATTCAGTATCAGGTTGTTACTTTGCTCACAACAAACGGTCAGGCTCCGTTTGTAACCGTGTTTATGTATCTTAACGAGGCTAAAAACGAGCAGGAAAAGCACGACCTCGCCATGATTATCGAAGAAACACTCAAACAGCGCCACAAGGGCGTAAAAAATGAAAAGGGTGTGTGGATTACACCTGCGTTTCCAAAGCTTATTTATGTGCTTGAGGAGGATAACATAACAGAGGACAGCAAGTATTGGTATCTTACGGAGCTTGCTGCAAAATGTACCGCAAAGAGAATGGTTCCTGACTATATCTCGGAGAAGGTTATGCTCCAAAGCAAAATTGATAAAAACGGTGAGGGTCATTGCTTTACCTGTATGGGTTGCAGAAGCTTCCTTACTCCTTATGTTGACGAAAACGGCAAGCCGAAATATTACGGCAGATTCAATCAGGGTGTTGTGACTGTAAATCTTATTGATATCGGACTCAGCGCAGGCAAGGATCTTGATAAATTCTGGAAGATTTTTGACGAGAGAATGGAACTTTGCCACAGAGCATTGCAGTGCCGTCACGAGCGTCTTACAGGCACTCTTTCGGATGCCGCTCCTATTTTGTGGCAGTACGGTGCTTTGGCAAGACTTAAAAAGGGTGAGAAGATTGACAAGCTTCTCCATGGCGGTTATTCAACGCTTTCACTCGGTTATGCAGGTCTTTGGGAGTGCGTTTACAGCCTTATCGGCAAAAAACTCACCGAAAAAGAGGGCAAAGAACTCGGCCTTGAGATTATGCAGAAACTAAACGACTATTGTGCAAAGTGGAAAAAGGCTGAAAACATTGACTACAGCCTTTATGGTACTCCTCTTGAAAGCACAACATATAAGTTTGCAAAGTGTCTTCAAAAGCGTTTCGGCATTATCAAGGGCGTAACAGATAAAAATTACATTACTAACAGCTATCATGTTCATGTTACCGAAAATATTGACGCATTCAGCAAGCTGAAGCTTGAATCCGAATTTCAGGCTTTGTCGCCGGGCGGTGCAATCAGCTATGTTGAAGTTCCGAATATGCAGGATAACATTCCCGCTGTTTTACAGGTTATCAAGTTCATTTACGATAACATTATGTATGCAGAGCTTAACACAAAGAGTGACTACTGTCAGGTTTGCGGTTATGACGGAGAAATCAAGATCGTTCACGATGACGGCAAGCTTGTGTGGGAGTGTCCTAACTGCGGCAACCGTGATCAGGATAAGATGAATGTTGCAAGAAGAACCTGTGGATATATCGGAACTCAGTTCTGGAATCAGGGCAGAACTCAGGAAATTGAGGAAAGGGTGCTTCACCTTTGATGAATTACGGAGAAATTAAACTCTGCGATATTGCAAACGGTGAGGGAGTGAGAGTATCGCTCTTTGTATCCGGCTGTACGCATCATTGCAAAAACTGCTTTAATCCGCAGACATGGAGTTTTGATTACGGCGAACCTTTTACAAAAGAGGTTGAGGATAAAATTCTCAAAGAGCTTGAACCGTCATATATTGACGGCTTGTCATTGCTCGGCGGAGAACCCTTTGAACCTTCAAATCAAAGAGCCTTAGTGCCGTTTTTAAAGCGTGTCAGAGAAAAATTTTCCGACAAAACAATTTGGTGTTATTCGGGCTATTTGTTTGACAAGGAGCTTCTTTCCGACAGCAGAGCAAGGTGTGAATGTACGGATGAAATGCTTTCAATGATTGATGTGCTTGTTGACGGTGAATTTGTTGAGGCTCTTCACGATATAAGCCTTGCGTTCAGAGGCTCGTCAAATCAGCGTATTATAGATGTAAAAGCGTCACTCAAAGAAAATAAAATAATTCCCCACAAGCTTATGAAAAGGGGAGTGTAATAAAAAGCGACAGCCGTAAAACTGTCGCTTTTTGTAATATTATTGAATTATTGCGTGGAATGTTGTTGATTTTGTAAGGCAAATAGTGTAAAATGATAGCATACTATTTATAGAATATTATGCAAGGAGCGATTATATATGGTATGTAAAAATTGCAATCACGAAATTGACAACGGAGCAATGTTCTGTACTTACTGCGGAACACCTGTTGAGCAGACTCCGGAGCCTGAAACACAGCCTGTTGAAAATGCTTCAACCGAAGATGCTGCACAGAACCCTTACGAGAATGTGCAGATTGCACAGCCTGAGGTTGATAACGCACAGCCGACTGCCGACACTCAGCCACAGCAGAATCCGTATTCTCAGCAGTACGGTCAGCCAAATCAAACTTATTATCAGCAACCGCAGCCTAACAAAACTTCATACGGTCAGCAGTTTACAAACTCACCGAACAATGATTACGGCGCAAATCAAAGCAAGTACGGCAATCAATATCAGAGCTACAACAACGGCTATAATCAGCAGTACAACACGCAGTATCAGCAGACATACAACTCACAGCCTGTACCGCCCGTTGCACCGCCATACGGTACTCCGGATACTCAGCCTGTAAGCATAGGCGGTTGGATCGGCGTTATGCTTTTAACCTGTCTGCCGATTGTAAACCTCATTATGCTCTTTGTTTGGGCATTCAGCTCATCAACAAAGAAGTCACTCAAAAACTACGCAAGAGCCGCTCTTATCCTGGCTCTTATCGGAGTTGTGCTTGTGGTAGTTGTTTCAATTATACTTGCAGTCTGCGGTATCAGTATCTTCAACGAATTTTCCAATTCAGGATATTACTATCATTAAGCATTTTTCGTTCGTGAAGAAAGTATGATATAACAAAAACATATCATGCCAGAACGGAAATTTTTTAAAATTGAAAGTTGAAAATGGAAAATTGAAAATTGTGGTCGGGAATAAAGTTTTGTTAAGTGCAAATCTTATTGTTCCCGACCATATTTATTATTATTTGCAGTAACGGCGAACCGCCGTACCCCGTTCGTGAAGACAGGTTTTATAATGCCAAAAACAAAGTTTACCGATACAAAAAAATCCCTGTCCATAACGGACAGGGATTTTTTAATTAACCGAAATTAGTTATTAATCAAAAAACTTGCTGTGGATAGCACTTACGGCCTTGTCAGCGTCTGCTGAATCAATAAGAACCGAAACCTTGATTTCGCTTGTGCTGATCATCTGGATGTTGACCTGAGCGTCATAAAGAGCCTCAAACATCTTTGTAGCAACGCCTGCGTGGCTTTCCATACCTGCGCCGACGATTGAAATCTTAGCTACCTTATCGTCATAGAGAATTTCCTCTGCACCGAGGTTCTCTGTGTATTCTTTCATAAGAGCAACAGCTTCTTCGCCTCTGTTCTTGGCAACTGTAAAGCTGATGTCCTTCTTGCCGTCATGACCGATTGACTGAAGAATAATGTCAACATTGATATCTTTAGCAGAAAGCTTTGAGAACATCTTAAAAGCAAGACCGGGGATATTTGGAACACCCATAACAGAAATTCTTGCAACATCTGTATCTTTAGCAACACCGCTGATTAACATTTTTTCCATTTTAGTTTTCTCCTTTACAATTGTACCCGAAGCCTTTGTCATACTTGAAAGCACTTCAAGCTCGATATTATATTTTTTAGCCATTTCAACCGAACGGTTGTTAAGAACCTGAGCACCGAGTGTAGCAAGCTCAAGCATTTCGTCATAAGAGATTTCCTGAAGCTTCTTAGCGTTCTTAACCTTTCTCGGGTCAGCTGTGTAAACACCCTCAACATCGGTGAAAATCTGACAGAGATCAGCGTGCATTGCAGCCGCAATAGCTACGGCACTTGTGTCTGAACCGCCTCTGCCGAGTGTTGTAATATCGCCGTATTTTGAAATGCCCTGGAAGCCTGCAACGATTACAATGTTCTTCTTGTCAAGCTCTTTCTTAATTCTGTCAGGCTCAACTTTTCTGATTCTTGCGCTTGTGTGAGCAGAAGTGGTATTGAAACCTGCCTGCCAGCCAAGAAGAGAAACAGCGTGGTAACCGAGCTTTTCGATTGCCATTGCAAGAAGTGAAATAGAAATCTGTTCGCCTGCGGCAAGAAGCATATCCTTTTCTCTTTTTGAAGCCTTTGGATTGATTTCGTTTGCCTTTTCAATGAGATCGTCTGTTGTGTCGCCCTGAGCGGATACAACAACTACAACATCATTGCCCTTTGCGTAAGTGTCTGTTACGATTGATGCAACATTCATTACTCTTTCGGCATTGGCAACAGAGCTGCCGCCAAATTTCTGAACTATCAAACTCATGTACTTAATACTCCCTCTGTAAAATTATAAATCAGCCACACGGATACTTGAAAGTACCGAAACACCGTCAGCCTCAAGCTGAGCAATCTTCTCGGCAAATTCGTTGTACGGCATAGCCTTGACAACAAATGCTTTTTCGTCGGCAGGTGCGTCAGCCTTATTGATTACTGTTACCTCACCGAATAATTTTTCTGCCTTTTCTGCAACATTACTGCCGTTTGCACGAACATACATGGCACGGCTTGACTCCTCCCAAGGGAGAATGTTTTTGCCGTTGCCGTCTGCCCAGTAAAGGAACTTTCTTGTCTTGAGGTGTTTACAGCAGTCGATTACATCGGCTACAACTGCGCTTGCTGTAGGAAGCTTGCCTGCACCCTTGCCGTAGAATACTACATCGCCTGTGCAGTCGCCTCTTACCATAATGCCGTTGAACTCATAGTCAATGTTAGCAAGCTGGCTCTTGTTCGGAACGAGCATAGGAGCAACGATAATGTCAATCTTGCCGTCCGCAAGACGCTTAACACTGCCGATAAGTTTAATTACGCAATGGAAAGCCTCAGCGTATCTTACATCTTCAAGTGTAATTTTTGTAATGCCCTCTGTATGTACAGAGTCGGGATAAACATGCTTTCCGTATGCAAGAGATGCAAGAATACAAATCTTACGGCAAGCGTCGTGACCTTCGATATCAGCGGCAGGATTTCTCTCGGCAAAGCCAAGCTCCTGAGCAAGCTTGAGCGCATCGTCAAACTGCATACCGTCTTCAATCATCTTTGTAAGGATAAAGTTTGTTGTACCGTTAAGAATACCGGCAATCTCGTCAACATTGTTTGCAACAAGACACTGGCTCATCGGGCGGATAATCGGAATACCGCCGCCTACCGATGCTTCAAAGAGGAAGTTTGTGTTTGTTTCCTTTGAAATTTCAAGGAGTTCTGCACCGTGAGCGGCAACAAGCTCCTTGTTTGAAGTAACAACACTCTTACCTGCTTTAAGACATCTCTTTACAAAGTCATAAGCAGGATTAAGACCGCCCATAACTTCAACAACAACTCTTATTTCGAGGTCGTTGATGATATCTTCAAAGTTTTTTGTGAATCTGTCTGCAAGCGGGCTGTCGGGAAATTCACGAAGGTCAAGAATCTTCTTGACATAAACCTCTTCACCGATGCTTGCATAAAGCTTCTGTTTGTGTGTTGTAAAGATTTCGGCAACGCCCGAACCTACAACACCGTGACCCATAATTGCTATTGAAACCATATCTAAAAACCTTTCCTTTCGAGTTTTTGGTTTTAACCTGTTATTTTATTCTGCGGCAGGGGGAGCTTCCTCACCGCCGCCTGACGATTCACCGCCTCCGGAGCTTTCGCCTCCGCCTGAGGATTCCCCTCCGCCGGAAGGTTCTCCGCCTGAATTATCTCCTCCGCCTGAAGGTTCTCCGCCTGAATTATCTCCTCCGCCGGAGGTGTCTCCGCCTGAATTATCTCCTCCGCTGTTGCTTGTGTCGCCGCCGTAATTGCTACCGCTGTTGTCACCGCCGTAATTGGGATTGTAGTAGCTTGAGGAGTCTGAAACATCTGAGCCGTATTCATAGTTACCGCTGTAATATGCACCTCCCGAACTCGGCATATTGTCCTCGGTGTAGTAGCCCACATACCGTCCCGAAATATTATCTGTTGAAACAATAAGTCCCGTTGTAGGATTATATGTTGCCTCAATCAGGTTATCGGATATTTTATATTCCTTGTTTTCTTTGCCTTTAAGGTACTTGCCCATAACATTTGCAAAGAATTTTGTTGCCGTTGTTCTTCCGCTGTATGAAATGGTTTTAGGTTTATCAAAACCGCACCATGTAGCCATTACGGCATATGGCGAACATCCGCAGAACCATGAATCCTTATCGTCATCGGTTGTACCTGTTTTGCCGATAATGTCCCAGCCTGAAATCTGAGCGTAATGTGCGTTTGTGTGAGCGCTGTTTGTAACATTGTAGTGAAGCAGTCTGTTCATGATTCCTGCTGTTTCGGCTGAATAAGCCTGTTTCGGAACTGCGTCACGGTTATCAATGATTATGTTGTCCTCTGAGTCGGTTACATAGTAGTATGTGTACGGTTCGTAGTAAAGACCGCCGTTGCCGAGATATGTGTAAGCAGCCGCCATTTCTCTTACTGTAACACCGCCGTTCATACCGCCGATTGAAAGAGCACCCGTATTCTGTGCATCCTGTTCCGTAAGATTCTGGAATCCCATTTTTGTAACAACCTGCTGATATGCAACGCTCGGACCGCCGATAAGCTCCATGGTCTGAGCGGCTGTTGCGTTTGATGACCACTCGATTGCATCGGGAAGACTCATATTGCCGTTGTAGTAGCCGTATGCGTTGTTAGGACCCGAAACAAGCTGACCGCTTTCATTTGTACGATAGTTGTCAAGCGGTTCATCGAGAACCATTGATGAGAAATAAAGCTTTTTTGATTCGATTGCATAAGGGTAAACAACAACAGGCTTGATTGAAGAACCCGGCTGAAGTACGGAGTTGTAGGATCTGTCCCAGCTGAGAGCGCCCTCTTTCTTTGTTGAAGAACCGACTGTTGCAATTACTCTGCCGTCATATCCCATAATTGTTGACGCAATCTGAAGGTCGGAATCATTTGATTTATCAATATTGAGTGCCGCATTTTCAAGGTAGGTCTGAGCATTTTCATCCATTGCACAGTAGATTTTAAGTCCCTCTGTGTAAAGCTTTGAAGATGCCGCAGATTCGCTTATGTTGTAATATTCTGCAATGTCCTTTTGAAGATCACGAAAGACCTGATCAATATACCAGTTCTGAACATCAGCCTCGTCATCATTGTCATCGTCATCGGACGCCTGCCAGCCGACAAATTTCATTGTGGCACTTTCTTTCATAGCCGCATCAAATTCGTCTTTGGTAATTTTTTTCTGATCATACATTTCATTGAGAACGATTTCACGGCGCTCCTTGTTGTTTTCGGGGAAAACAAGCGGATTCCATCTTGACGGGTTTTGTGTAATTCCCGCAATTGCCGCACATTCTGCAATTGAACAGTCCTTTATGCTTTTGCCAAAGTAAAGCTGAGCCGCAGATTCAACGCCCTGACAGTTATTGCCGAAGTTTACAACATTGAGGTAGGCTTCAAGAATCTGATCCTTTGTATATTCCTGCTCAAGCTTTAGTGCCTTTGTGATTTCACGAAGCTTTCTTGTAATTGAAACCTCGTTGTCATCTGTAATGTTTTTAATGAGCTGCTGGGTGATTGTTGAACCGCCGTATGAGTCCGAACCGGTTGCAAGATTTGCAACGGCGGAAAGTGTTCTGCCCCAGTCAACACCGTTGTGGTCAAAGAAACGCTTGTCCTCAATTGCGACTACCGCATCTTTCATTGCCTGAGGAATATCCTGATTGTCAACCCAGATTCTGTTCTCGGTATCGTATAGTTTCTGATACTCTTTAAATTCCTTTGTATCCTCATTCTGAATATATATTCGGCTTGTCTGGTTCATAGACTTTGCCTTGAGGTCGATGCCCGTAGGCTCGGACGCAATGGTGAAAATGTAGACAGCAAGTGAAATGCCCGTAATAAGCAGAGCAACCAGGCATACCGAACAAACGGTAATCAGGAACTTGCCAAAACCCCTGAAAAATCTTTTTACACCTCCGTCAGCTTTTTCGGATAATTCATTTTGCTGAATATCCTTCTTATACTGACTGATGTCAGTTTCACGCTTGTTTCGCATATTATCTCCTTTATCAATTCACAATTTACGGTTAAACGAACAACCGTCGGTTTGTAATTTGTCTGAGTGATTTGCACAAACGCAGTGCGCCGGCTGTAATACATAAATTATATAATAACATATATGTTCAAAATTACAAGCAGAAATACTCATTTGATTATTATATCACCTGAAAAGAAAAAAATAAATATATTAATGCAAATTTCTCTTAAAAATTATGCAGAATTAAGGCGGCCTTTTGGTTGGAATTTTATAAAAATGATGAATATAACCGTTGGTTCGGGAAAAAATAAAAGTAAAAACTGACGGAAAGAGTGCTGTAATATGAAAAAAATAGTTGGATTAACAGGTGTGATTCTGATTGCGTGTATGATGATAAGCTCGCTTTTTGCTCCCGTAAATTCTGCGGAAAACACCTCTGCAACAGGCAATTATTCGTCGTCGCAGAATAACGGTACAACGGAAGAAGATTACATCATAAAAGCCGAAAAAGGGTACATTGTAGTGTACAAAAAAGGCGAGGACAAAGCGTATCTGACAACCGACTGCAGAGTATCAAATCTTCCGAAAGGCGACGCACTTTACCTTGAAAAAGGAATTGAAATAAAGGGAAAAGAAAACCTTATGAGGGCTCTTGAGGACTATTGCAGTTAAAGGCTTAATGGTAAGATAATTCTTCATATATATTGACTTTTCTGTGCTTTTATATTGACTTTTCTGTGCTTTTGGAGTAAAATCAGACTGATATGCCATAAAGTATGGTATCAGGTGCAGAATTTGCCGTAAATTTTTCAAAATAATGAAATCTTGCAAATTTTTTGTTTCTGAAAATCAAGTAAAAATGCAGAAAAGGAGATATTACATATGATTTCTACTGTCATTGACCAGTCGCTCGGTCTTGAGTTCCCTATTTTTCAGGGAGGCATGGCTTGGGTGGCTGATGCATCGCTTGCCGCAGGTGTTTCAAACGCAGGCGGTCTCGGCATTATTGCAGCTATGAATTCCAACGGCGAACAGCTCCGCGAGGAAATCAGAAAGTGCAAAACAATGACCGATAAAATTTTCGGCGTAAACATCATGCTTATGAGTCCGTTTGCAGAGGAAGTAAGCGATGTTGTAGTTGAAGAGGGCATCAAGGTCATCACAACAGGTGCAGGCAACCCCGGCAAGTACATGGCAAAGTGGCTTGAGGCAGGCATCAAGGTTATTCCTGTTGTTCCGAGCGTTGCGCTTGCAAGGAAAATGGAAAAAGACGGTGCTTTTGCCGTTATCGCAGAGGGCGGCGAGTCAGGCGGTCATGTCGGTGATCTCACAACAATGGCTCTTGTTCCTCAGGTTGTTGATGCAGTAAATATACCTGTAATTGCCGCAGGCGGTATTGCAGACGGCAGACAGATTGCCGCAGCATTTATGCTCGGCGCTCAGGGCGTTCAGGTCGGCACAAGATTTCTCGTTGCAAAGGAATGTACTATCTCTCAGGAATATAAGAACAAAATTCTCAAAGCAAGAGATATTGACACGGTTGTAACAGGTAAAAGACTCGGTCATCCTGTTCGTTCAATCCGTAACTCGTTTACCCGTGAATATACAAAGGCTGAGTACGATTCGGCTAATGTTTCCGATGAGGAGCTTGAAAATATGGGACTCGGCAGACTCAGAAGAGCTGTGAGAGAGGGCGATGTTTCTCAGGGTACCGTTCTTGCAGGACAGGTTGCAAGTATGGTTAAAAAGGAACAGCCGGCAAGAGAAATGATTGAAGAGATGTTCTCACAGGCAGAAGAAGTATTGAACGGAGCAACAAAATGGGTAAAATAGCATTTATTTTTTCAGGTCAGGGCGCACAGTACAGCGGTATGGGCAAGGATCTTTACGATAATTCGCCTGCTGCAAAGGCTGTTTACGAAATGGCTGATTCTATAAGAGAAAACACTTCAAAGCAGTGCTTTGAGGGTACAATGGAGGAGCTTTCAAAGACAGTAAATACACAGCCGTGTATTTTTACTGCCGACCTTGCGGCCGCAAGAGCTCTTGTTGAAAAGGGTATCACTCCCGATTGCGTAGCAGGCTTTTCACTCGGTGAGATTTCTGCACTTGCTTTTTCGGGAATCCTTTCCGATGAAGAGGCTTTCAGACTCGTTTGCAAAAGAGGCGAGCTTATGGACAAAGCCGCAACGGAAAATCCGGGTGCAATGGCTGCCGTATTAAAGCTTACTCCCGAAAAGGTTGAAGAAATCTGCTCAAGGTTTGACAAAACATATCCCGTAAACTACAACTCACCGGCTCAGACTGTTGTTGCAACAACAAGTGAAAATGCCGACGCTTTCTGCGAGGCAGTTAAAGCAGAGGGCGGAAGGGCAAAACTTCTTGCAGTAAGCGGTGCGTTCCATTCTCCCTTTATGGCTGATGCCGCAGAGGGACTAGGAAAGTATATGGAAAATGTTGACTTTGCTCAGCCAAAGGTTCAGATTTATTCCGATTACACGGCTCAGCCGTATTCGGGCGATTTCAAAACGCTTGTAAAGGCACAGGTTGAGAACCCCGTAAAATGGCAGACTATTGTTGAAAATATGATTAATGACGGCGTTGACACCTTTATTGAGGTTGGTGTGGGCAAAACTCTCACAGGTCTTGTAAAGAGAATCAACGGAGATGTAAAGGCATTCAAGGTTGAAACTGCGGCTGATATTGACGCACTTGAACTTTGATACTGTTCGGAGGTATAATATAATGAGATTTGAAAATAAAACAGCCGTAGTAACAGGCGGCTCAAGAGGTATCGGCCTTGCAATCGCAACAAAGCTTGCAAAAGAGGGTGCTAACATCGCAATTCTCTATGTAGGTGACGAAAACGAGGGCATTAAGGCTAAGGAAGAGCTTTCACAGTACGGCACAAAGGTTGAGCAGTATTTCTGTGATGTTTCAAACTTTGAAGAGTCAAAGAAGGTTGTCGATCAGGTCATCGAGGAGTTCGGCAGTATCGAAATTCTTGTAAACAACGCAGGCATCACAAGAGATAAGCTCGTTTTAAATATGGACGAAAAAGATTTTGACGCTGTAATCAATGTAAACCTCAAGGGTACATTCAACATGATTAAGCATACATACAAGCACTTTATGAAAAAGCGTTACGGCAGAATCTGCAGCACAGCGTCAATTGTCGGTCTTACCGGCAACGCAGGTCAGGCTAACTATTCTGCATCAAAGGCCGGTATTATCGGTCTTACAAAGTCGGTTGCAAAGGAACTTGCAGGCAGAGGCGTTACGGCTAATGCAGTTGCTCCGGGCTACATTGCAACAGATATGACAAGTGTACTTCCCGATAAGGTAAAGGACGCAATGAAAGCACAGATTCCTGCAAAGCGTATCGGTACTCCCGATGATGTTGCAGATGTAGTAGCTTTTCTCTGCTCTGACGATGCCGCTTATGTAACAGGCGAGGTTATCAGAGTTGACGGCGGACTTGCAATGTAATTGATTTGGAGGATATAATGAGCAGAAGAGTAGTTGTAACAGGTATGGGCGCAATTTCACCGATTGGTAACGATGTGCCTACAATGTGGAAAAATATGGTTGACGGCGTTTGCGGTATCGAAACAATCACAGCTTTCGATACAAGTGACCTCAAGGTTCACATCGCAGGTACAGTCAAGGATTTTGATCCCACACAGTATATTGAGAAAAAAGAAGTAAGAAAGCTTGATCCATACACACAGTACGCAATCGCAGCGGCACAGCAGGCAGTTGACGACAGCGGTATCATAGGCAAGATTGACGAGAACCGTTTCGGTGTTTATATCGGCGCAGGTATCGGCGGTTTGCAGACCTTTGTTAAGAATACAGTGGGCATGGAAAACGGAGGCCCGAGAAAGGTTTCTCCTTTCTTCATTCCGATGATGATCGGTAATATCGCAACAGGCAATGTTGCAATCCGTTTTAACGCAAAAGGTGTGTCTCTTTCGGTTATGAGCGCCTGTGCAACAGGTACAAACTCAATCGGTGAGGCTTTCCACTGCATTAAGGACGGCTACGCTGACGCTATCATCGCAGGCGGTGCAGAGGCAGTTGTTGCTCCTCTCACAATTGCAGGTTTCCAGAATATGAAAGCTCTTTCAACAAACGATGATCCAAAGCACGCATCCCGTCCGTTCGACAAGAATCGTGACGGTTTCATCATGGGCGAGGGCGCAGGTATGCTCGTTCTTGAAGAGTATGAGCACGCAGTCGCAAGAGGTGCTAAGATTTATGCAGAGCTTTCAGGCTACGGCAATACTTGTGATGCACATCATGTTACAGCTCCCGATCCTAACGGTGCAGGTCTTGCAAGAGCAATTAAGATTGCTTTTGAGGAGGCAAATGTTGCCGATGACGCACAGCTTTACATCAATGCTCACGGCACAAGCACACATCTTAACGACCTTACCGAAACAATGGCTATCAAAACTGCTCTCGGTGAAAAGGCTTATGATGCAAATATCAGCTCAACAAAATCAATGACAGGTCATCTTCTCGGTGCAACAGGCGCAATTGAGGCTATCGCTTCTGTTATGGCTCTCAATGACGGTGTTATTCCGCCGACAATCAACCTTGACGAACCCGATGAAGGTCTTGACCTTAACTATACACCTAACAAAGCAGTTAAGCGTGATGTAAATGTTGCCGCTTCAACCAACCTCGGCTTTGGCGGACATGACGCTTGTCTTGTATTTAAAAAATATTAAGCGAGGGAATTACTATGAATAAAATTGAAGAAATCAAGGAATATATTTCCCTTCTTGAAAATTCTTCTTTGAGTGTTCTTGAAATTGAAAAAGAGGACGGTACAAAGATTCATCTTGAAAAAGAACATCCGGCACAGCAGATTTTTAATGCATCTCCAATCGGTGCATATCAGCCGACTGCAACAGATGTTCCTGCTTCTGCGCCTGTTCAGCCACAGGCCCCTGCGGCTCAGTCTGCCGCTCCCGAGGAAGACGCCAAGACTGTAAACGCTCCGATTGTCGGCGTATTCTATGCCGCATCGGCACCGGGCAAGGCTCCTTTTGCTCCTGTCGGAAAGAAAGTAAGCAAGGGCTCAACCGTTTGCATTATCGAGGCTATGAAGTGTATGAACGAAATTCAGGCTGAGGACGACTATGAAATCGTTGAAGTTCTTGTTAAGGACGGAGATCTTGTTGAATACGGTCAGCCGTTATTCAAGGTTAAATAATCGGAGGACAGTATGAATCAGGAAGAAATTAAAAAGATTTTGCCGCATCGTGACAATATGCTTCTTGTTGAAGAGGCTGAAAGCGTTGACGAAAACACGGCAAAGGGCAGATATACAATCAAAGGTGACGAGTTCTTTTTACAGGGACATTTCCCCGGTAACCCCGTTGTTCCGGGTGTTATTCTCTGCGAAATGATGGGACAGGCAAGCTGTTGCCTTCTTGCAGACAAGGTTAAGAACTGCACACCTTACTTTACAAAGATGAACAATGTTAAGTTCAGAAATCCCGTGAAACCGGGCGACACTCTTGAAAGTGTCTGCACACTCACAAAGAGCAGAGGTGCATTCTACTTTATTGACGCAAAGGGTTATGTTGACGGCAAGCTCTGTGTAAGTGCCGAGCTTTCGTTTGCACTTGTTGAAAATAAGTGATTTTAAAGGCTGTCTGTGCCGTTTTGGGTGCAGACAGCCGTAATGCGATAAATAACTGGAAGTGAAAAAATGTTCTCAAAAATTCTGATTGCCAACCGAGGCGAAATTGCAGTAAGAATTATCCGTGCCTGCCGTGAAATGGGCATCAGCACAGTAGCAATTTATTCTGAGGCAGACAAGGACTCCCTGCATGTTCAGCTTGCCGATGAAAGTTACTGCGTAGGCGGTAACCGTGTTGCCGACAGCTACCTCAATATGCCTGCAATTCTCACCGTTGCCGTTGAAAGCGGTGCTCAGGCTATTCATCCCGGCTACGGACTCTTGTCCGAAAATGCCAAGTTTGTTTCGCTCTGTGAACAGTGCAACATCAACTTTATCGGTCCTTCATCCGAAATGATAAAGCTTTTGGGCGACAAGGACAACGCAAGAAAGACTATGCGTGCCGCAGGTGTTCCCGTAACCCCCGGCTGCGATATTGTTGAAAGCGTTGAACAGGCAAAAGAGGAAGCTGAAAAAATCGGTTTTCCGCTTCTCATCAAGGCTCGTTCGGGCGGTGGCGGAAAGGGTATCCGCCGTGTTGATTCAATGGAGCAGTTTGAAGAGGCATTTTTGTCAGCTTCAAGCGAGGCACAGTCAGCATTCGGTGACGGTGCCTGCTACATAGAAAAATTCATTCACCCTGTAAAACACATTGAAATGCAGCTTTTGTGCGACAAATACGGCAATATCATTTGTCTTGGCGAGCGTGAATGTTCTGTTCAGAGAAAGAACCAAAAGATGATTGAAGAAAGTCCAAGCCCCGCTCTTGACGAGAAAACCCGTAAAGAGATGATGATTGCGGCTGTTAAGGCGGCAAAGGCAGTCAACTATGTCAATGCAGGCACAGTTGAATTTTTGCTTGATATGGACAACAACTTCTACTTTATGGAGATGAACACCCGTCTTCAGGTTGAACACGGTGTTACGGAAATGGTAACAGGTCTTGATATTGTTCAGTGGCAGATAAGAATTGCCGCAGGTGCAAAGCTTTCCCGCACTCAGGACAGCATCTTCACACACGGCAATGTAATTGAATGCCGAATCAATGCCGAAAATCCGGAAAAGGGATTCAGACCGAGCTGCGGAAGAATTACAAGACTTCACACCCCGGGCGGTGCATTTGTAAGATTTGATACGGCGATTTATCAGGACTATTTTGTTCCTCCGTACTATGATTCGATGATCGGCAAGCTGATTGTTCAGGCAAGAAGCCGTGCCGAGGCGATCAGAAAGATGAAAATGGCTCTTTCCGAGCTTACCATTGACGGAATTGACATTAACCGTGACCTTCTTGCCGAGATTCTCTCGGACGAACAGTTTGTGAGCGGTGAATATACAACAGATTTTATGGCAGAGTTTGAAGAGAAACACGCCGACAGGAAGAAGTAAAAGATATGGATTTGTTTGCTTTCAGAAAACCGAAGAATGAGCTTGAGTCCGATGAGGGTGAGAGCAAAAATGTACCCTTCGTTCCCGAAGAAATGTGGATAAAATGCCCCAAATGCAACACTATGCTCCTTACGACGGATATGGAGGAAAATCTTCATGTCTGCACAAAGTGCAATCACCATTTCAGAATGAACGGACGAGACAGAGTTGAAATGCTTGCCGATAAGGATACCTTTGTTGAGTTTGATGCAGACCTTTCAAGCCATAATATTCTTGATTTTCCGGGATATGACGAAAAGCTTGAAAAGGCGAGAAAAACAGGTGCTAAGGAGTCTGTTATCTGCGGAGAATGTAAAATGAACGGCATTGATACCGTTCTCTGCGTTATGGATCCGACCTTTATGATGGGAAGTATGGGCGTAATCACGGGCGAAAAAATCACCCGCGCGTTTGAATATGCAACAGAAAATGCAATGCCGATTGTTGTTTGTACTGCCGCAGGCGGCGCAAGAATGCAGGAGGGCATCCTCTCGCTTATGCAAATGGCAAAAACTTCGGGTGCGGTAAAAAGACACAGCGACGCAGGTAATCTCTACATCACCGTGCTTACAGACCCGACAACAGGCGGTGTTACGGCATCGTTTGCAATGGAGGGCGACATTATTCTTGCCGAGCCCGATTGCCTTGTTGCCTTTGCAGGTCCGAGAGTAATCGAGCAGACAATCCGTCAAAAGCTCCCCAAGGACTTCCAAACCTCGGAATTTGTTCTTCAGAAGGGCTTTATCGATTCGGTTGTCAGCAGAAATAATTTGAAATCTACACTTGTAAAACTGCTTAAATTGCACGGCTACAGCGGTGAGGAGGCTTAAAAATGACAGCTTACGAAAAGGTTATGGCGGCGAGAGATGCTAACAAGCTGACCTCGGTTGACTATATTGCCCATATGTTCGGTGACAGCTTCATTGAGCTTCACGGTGACCGCAGATATGCCGACGATAAAGCAGTTGTTGCAGGACTTGCAATGCTCTTTGACACTCCTGTTACTGTAATCGGAATTGAAAAGGGCAGAAATACAAAAGAGCGTGTTGAACGCAACTTCGGTCAGGCTCATCCCGAGGGCTATCGCAAGGCTTTAAGACTTATGAAACAGGCTGAAAAGTTCAGACGACCTGTTCTTTGCCTTGTTGATACAAGCGGTGCATACCCGGGAATCGGTGCGGAGGAAAGAGGTCAGGGACAGGCTATTGCCGAAAACCTCATGGAAATGATGACTCTCAAAACTCCCGTACTTACCGTTCTTATCGGTGAAGGCGGCAGCGGCGGTGCGCTTGCACTTGCAGTTTCCGATGAAGTATGGATGCTTGAAAATTCCGTTTATTCGGTAATTTCTCCAGAGGGTTGTGCGTCAATTCTCTGGAAAGACAGCTCAAAGGCGGCTGATGCGGCAGAGGCTCTCAGGCTTACCGCACAGGATTTGTTTGACCTCGGTGTAATCGAGAGAATCATCCGTCAGCCAAAGGCAGGCGATCGGGCTATGTTTGAAAGCCTTAAAATGCTCATCAAAAGAACATTTGAAAAGAATCTTGCCCTTGATGACGAAGAGCTTTTGAATGCACGCTATGAGCGTTTCCGCAAAATCGGCAGACCCGAATAATTTATTTTAAACCTAAACACAAAAACGGCAGGAAAGACAATTTGCAATACTGCAATGCCTTTCCTACCGTTTTATTTTTTAATTTTTTAATTATATGTGCTGTAATCTCCGTCGTGCATTTCAGGACGATTCACCCAGTCACTAATGGAGTTGTTGCCGAAAATTGATTTGCTGTTGCCCGATACCGCCGCAGTTACATTGATTGCAATGCCTGCAATAATGACCGCCCCAATCACACAGGCGGCAACAATTTTCACGATTTTAAAAGCTTTCTTTTTATCAATCGGCTGTTCTGCCGGCGGAATGTAGGGAATGGGTGGCTGATTTATTTCAAGTTCGGGCATTTCATTTTGAATCTGTGGTGCAAAGCCCTCCGCCTGTTCAAAGCCTGTCTGCGGCAAAGGCGAGGTGTACTCAGTTTCGGTTGTTTCATTATTCGGTGTATTTAAAGCTTCGGAAATTTTTGTTCCGCACATCTGACAAAACGCAGACTCGGTTTCAAAACCGCAATTAGGACATTTCATAGGTTTGTACCTCGTAATTTTTGATAGTATGACACCATTTTATAACAATATTCACTTAAAGTCAATAAATGTGACAAAATCGCTCAGAATAAAGTTTGATATTATGTAAATAATATCGCAAAATTTTTGCAAAATAAGCCTGTATCTGTTGAAAACAAGGATAGTGTAGTGTATAATCTAAGTACGAATTGCAACATTATGTTGCAATTCAGAGATTCAATGTTCCATTGAACCTCTGAGGAGCTAACGCTCCTATGTACAAATTGCAAGCAAGGCAGAGCGTTGCTGCGATTTAAATTTAGTGAATGATTGAATAGAAAATAAAATACACACAGTGAAAGGATGAGTGCCTTGAGAGGACTGTATTCGTCAAAGACAAAAATCCGTAATCAGATTTTCACCGAGGTTGCAAGGTTTGCATACGAGGGCGGAGATTATTCAAAATTTGAAAATCTTCCGTATGAAATTATCCCGGGTGAAATTTCAACATACCGTGAAAGTATATTTCTCGAAAGAGCCATTGTCGGCGAAAGACTTCGCCTTGCAATGGGACTTCCGCTTTTGCCCGTTTCAAAACAAGCGCCTATCTCAACAGGTGTTGAAGAAAGTATGATTGACGAAAAGGTTTACGATCCGCCGTTAATCAATATAATAAAATTCGCCTGTCATAAGTGTGCTGAAAAAAGGGTGGTTGTGACAGACGGCTGTCAGGGTTGTCTTGAACACCCGTGTACAGAGGTTTGCCCGAAGGGAGCAATCTCGATTGTACACGGAAAATCGCATATTGACGATGAAAAATGCATCAAATGCGGAAAATGTCAGGGTGCGTGCCCGTACAATGCAATCATAAAGCAGGAGCGTCCGTGTGCCGCCGCATGCGGTATGAAAGCTATTCATAGCGATGAACACGGCAGAGCAGATATTGACTATAACAAGTGCGTTTCATGCGGAATGTGCCTTGTAAGCTGTCCGTTCAGCGCAATTGTTGACAAAAGTCAGATTTTCCAGACTATTATGGCAATCAACAGCGGCACACCTGTTTATGCCGCCGTTGCACCTGCAATTGCAGGTCAGTTCAAGGGACTTCCGTCAAATAAAATCAGAAATGCCTTTAAGGCTCTCGGCTTTACCGATGTTGTCGAGGTTGCGGTCGGTGCCGACCTTTGTACGGTTGAAGAAGCAAAGGATTTTATGGAAGAAGTTCCCGAAAAACAGCCGTTCATGGCGACTTCCTGTTGCCCGGCATGGAGCGTTATGGCGAAGAAAACTTTCCCCGACATCGCTCCGTACATTTCAATGGCACTCACTCCGATGGTTCTCACGGGCAGACTTACAAAACAGCATTATCCCGATTGCAGGGTTGTGTTTATCGGGCCATGTGCCGCTAAAAAGCTTGAGGCAAGCCGCAGAAGTATCCGAAGTGATATCGACTTTGTGCTGACTTTTGAAGAAGTTGCGGGAATGTTTGCCGCAAAAGAGGTTGATTTTAACGCTGTTGAGGTTGACGAAAAACCGCTTTCATTCTCAAGCGCAGACGGCAGAGGCTTTGCCGTAAGCAGCGGTGTTGCAAAGGCTGTTGTCAATGCAATTCACAAGCTTGATCCCGAAAGAGAGGTCAAGGTTGCCAATGCACAGGGACTTGACGAGTGCGTAAAGCTTTTGCGTATGGCAAAGGCAGGCAAGTACAACGGCTATCTGCTTGAGGGTATGGCTTGCCCCGGCGGTTGTGTTGCAGGTGCCGGAACAATCAACAATCCCGACAAATCTGCAATGGAGGTTCTCAAAAGCAAGAAAGAATCGTGCTTTGAGGGCGCTGTTGACACTCCGTTTATTGACCGCTTGTCAACACTTGAAAATATGTATAACGAGTTTGATAAGATGAAAGAAATTTAACAGGTCGGGTGATATTTTGAAAATGGTGATGTTAATTTTACGCATAATCGGCATTGCCGTGGCAGTTGTATTTCTCGGATTTTTCGTAATTCCGATGACTCACGGAATCATCAACCCGGGCAATATTGCAGGAACTTTTTTGTGTCTGTGGCTGTTGTGCGTGTTAATTCCGCCCGTTCACGGAGCAATAAAGGCATTTTGCTTTAAGTATTTGTTTACTAAAATAGTTTTTCGTGTAGTGAATATCGGCTTTATCGCTTTTGCTGTTTACGGTGCGATTGTCACCTCTGCAATGGTGTGGGCAACCTGTCAGGCTCCGCCCGAAAACTCAACTGCAATTGTCCTCGGTGCTCAGGTTAAGCCGTGGGGACCGTCGGTAATTTTGCGTGGCAGAATTGACGCCGCAAAATCATATCTTGACGATTCTCCGAACGCAAATGCCGTTCTCAGCGGAGGACAGGGAAGTGACGAGATTATGAGTGAGGCACAATGTATGTACAATGTGCTGACGGAGTCGAAAATTGATTCTTCAAGACTTTATATGGAGGACAAGTCAACCAACACAACCGAGAATATAAGAAATTCAATGAAAATTATTGAGGACAACAACCTTAATACCGATATTACGATTGTGACGGACGGCTTTCATCAGCTCAGAGCAAGGATAATCTGTTCGCAACTCGGCATAAAAGGAAATGTCGGAGCAGTAAGCTCCGACACAAGACTTTTGTATGTCCCTACTTATGCTGTTCGTGAGTGGTTCGCTCTTCCGTTTCAGCTTCTGTTTCGGTAGTCACAATCTCGGTGATGTCACCGTTTGTGTCAAAATGAGGCTTTGTCCTGTGACAGTTTGCAAACTCAAGCGGATAAACCTCGTGTTCCGTAACATCAACAATAGGGGAAATCTCCTTTTTGCTGTTCCGTGAGGGCAACTCAATCGGATATTTTTCGTGCTGTCCCTCGTTATGATTAACATCGTAAAAACTCATAATAAAAACCACCTTTCCGTGAGGTGGTTTTATTTTTTGCAGAATTTTAAATTATATGCAGAGAAAAAACTAATTTGTATCGTGTTTCAACTCAAGGATGTAGTCGGTTGAAACTTTGTACAATTTTGCAAGAGAAATAAGCACCTCGGTCGGCACATCACGGTTTCCGTTTTCATACCTAAAGTACTGCGGCTGTTTCATACCGAGATATTCTGCAACATCTTTCTGCGTCATATCGTGATCCTCACGCAACTCCCTTATCCTTTTATAATAAGGCATTTTATCACCCTTTTTATTTATTTGCTATTGACAGAATAACATTCTTTGTGATAAAATTTCTGTATAATAACCCTGTCTCTTATACACATCTCCGAGCCCACGAGACTCGACGTCATCTCG
>ERZ1027039.13-NODE-13-length-92100-cov-18.776794_pt1 | contig 92100 bp, 79 predicted proteins | sample MGYA00519438_ERZ1027039 | MGnify/ENA primary metagenome ERZ1027039 (study PRJEB26926, sample SAMN06164810) | human gut metagenome | biome: ENVO:00009003; feature: ENVO:2100002; material: ENVO:00002003 | host: Homo sapiens | place: USA | collected 2012 ...
AATCTCTTGCAACAGATTGAATTTCAATTATTTCAAAGAACTCTTATGATTTTTTGGTGGACACTAATGTTCATTTCTTTAAAAAGATGATTTCAACATCAAGAATGGCTCTTGACATTCCAATATATAGTTCATATTTATCGCTCACTTTATCAGCGTCTAGGAGAAGAATAATATGCTTATTTTCCAGACCTTTATAGGACAATATGGTCGTTAATGAGAAAGTCTCGCTTTGTAATGATAAGTTTTTATGCGTCAGTTCTTTTATCCACTCAATATCTGCTAATCTATCATAGAATGAAGCAGAGCCGCATCGCAAAGCTGATGAAGAGAGCAACACATAATCACTAATGGACTTATTAGATTTGGCTCTTAAATAAATATCTTTAAGAAGCCCAATTCCCTCACGGTAAGTAGCACATTTATTAATCTTAATGCATGAAGGATTTGATAACGAGAAATCTTCAATGATGTTGCAAACCTCGTGTGATTCGGCATGGAGGATTTTATTAGCGCAATGAACCAGACATTTATTGGATGGGACTCTTTTGTTTTCATTCAATATGTAATGCGCTCCAAAATCAGAGATTTCATTTGCAAATACTCTCAATTGACGATCATCATTTCGATAACCCTGCTCGGTGTCATAAAAGACTAGATACCGACCATTAGATAATCCTCTTGAATCAACTGATGTGAGAGTATTGATTACATCCTTGATTCCCTTGTCAAATATATCTTGTGCCTCATCTACGACGATAAAATCAAAGGGATAGAAACCTTCTCGTTTTCGATAGGCTTTTACGACTTCATTAACTTTAGTACGGATACAATTGGATGCGCCTTGAAAATCTTCAAAACTTATGGAATCTTTCCCCCTAGACAGTTTAGAGAGAAAGGCGATGTACTGTTCGACTTGGCAATTCTTTATGTTTGCGATTTCCAGGTCGTGTTTTATTTTAGATGCAAGTAAGTTATTCCAACAGAGATAGACACCTCTTAAGTTTTTATATTTTCGAATAAACGCTCTTGCAATCGTAGTTTTACCTGTTCCCGGGCCGCCCTCCATAATAATTCTTTTGTTTTGTTGAATAGCGCGGAAAACTTCAAGGTTTTGAACTTCAAGCCAATTGACTATAGTAGCATAGTTCTCTTCAGAATAATTCCAGAATGTTGGTCTGTTTTGAGAAAAGGGACTAATTGAAATAGCCAAATCTTTGTCAGACATAATAACGTCTCCCCTGTTCTTCATTTGCCGTTCCCAGCATATAACATCTAATGCAAATTCAGCAAAAGAACATTTTGAGGATGTTTGTTCTACCTCAGTCCAAAGTTTATATTTTAAATCAAGAATGGAAGCACTATTTGTTGATGACATCATAGTATGTGGGAATGCACAGGCTGTTGCTATGAAGACACCACTAGGAAGGATATTATTGTTTATAATAGCAAATTTGTAGTCATCCGCTTGTGCAAAAGGAGATCTATCCATATAGTTAACTCCATTACTGCTAAAGTAAAATTTGCCATCATCTATTCCGACCTTACCGCCTTTGACTTCGACAATTAGTATACCGTATGCACAAGCCAACAAAAAATCTATCTGGATTTCTGATTGGGAGTTAACGGATATAGGCAATCTCAAATCGTGCCAAAAGTGCCATAACAAATCACTCTTTTGGCAATCATTGTATATTCTCCGATACATATCAATTTCTCCATGCAGAGGTGTCCCATCATTTTTTACTATGATAGTCTCTAACATATCTAAATCCTTATAATCATGAGATATAATAGCCATAGTCCAACTCCTTATTATTTTTGTTCTTTGAGTTTTTCGAACTTAAGAGAAAACAAATCTAGTAGCTCATCCACATGTCCCGGGAACATATCAAACAACTCAACAATGGTTCTTAAGGGAAGACACATTTTGACGTTATCATAATATCCAGCCTTTACATCTTTCATAAACTCAGCATAGTCCTTTTGTTTCGGTCGTCCGACAATCTTTTTAGTTGTCTCTTCCCAAAAAGATTGATTACGATATACGAACTCCCAAAACGACATTTTTTTATAAAATGCTTGCTGATTACACCATCTCGCAATTTGTACATACAAGTTAGGAAGAGGAGAATTATGATAATCCTCGTGCCTCATGACATATCCTACACAACCAAATTTCATGAGAATTTCGATGCGCTTGAAAATTAGGCAAATATCCTCATAAAAACGCTCAATATTGTCTGGTGTCATGCGATACCCACAGAACAAATAGAATTTAGTTCCTTTCTTGGGATTATATTTTCTCCATATTTTTAACGCTTTTACTATTTTCTCTCGGTCCTGCCAGTTGTCAAAGGCAAAAATAAAATCTCCATGATATTTACACTGAGAAAGCATTTTGGCGATTTCCTCTCCATCAGGACTTTCTGCAATAATCCTTTCATCTAATCCTTGTCTAAATTGAAAAGGACGCCCTAGTTTCATTAACGCTTCCAACTGAGGCTTCCATATTTCTTTGGGAGTTGCGAGAAAGTTGTCATCCCATAAATAGATATATGGTCTTACCAATCTACCTAGATCGTCCCTTTCGTTACTGATAAACCACTCAAGTTCTGAATATGCGGAAACCTCATTTTCCAGTTTATTTACGCAAAATGGACAATGACGGATACAGCCCCTAGTAAGAAAGCCAATAGAGTAACGTTTATAGTCGTTATAATAATTCGGATTTCTTCCTTCTTTAATCTTCTGCTCAATATAATCATCATATAGATTATAATCCGGCATTTGACGACTTAAATCTATGCCAAACGGTCTTTCTTCTATATTATATTTATTGGGTAGCGTACTTAAAAATGAATCATTTTCTATTTGATGCATATCCCGTTCGCGAAATTGCTTGAACTCGGGAACTTTTGTTTTAGTGGCATACATACCAGTACCACCAATCCGAAACTTTCTTTTCTGGAATTTGGTGGCGGTTGTATAAAACTGTGGATCTGGAGAGAAAGAGAAAACTTTTGAGATATAGATTAACTTATATTTTGAAATATTTATAGTATTCGTAGTAATCAACTCGACAACAAAATTATTGTCTTTGAGGAACCCGGATAGTTTCATTAACAATAAATTCGGATGTCGGGTACCTCCGTTTAATAAATCTGCGTCAACCAATCCAATTCTGGGTTTCTTTTTAGCCACGGCAATAGTTATTTATCAATTAGAAGTTCAGACATTTTTGTGTTAATCAGCTCAGAAATGTTTTTTAATGTATATAAATCCGGTTGAGATGTATTAGTACACCATTTGGAGATGGTGACTGGATCTTTCCCTAGTTGCTCCGCGAGCCATTTACCGGTGTGCCCAGTCTCTGCCAAAACTGCCTTTATTCTATTTAACTTCTGTCGTTCTGTTTTTGTATCCATTGATTGATTTATTAAATTTGGACGTAAAGTTACTAAAGATAAATGAGACGGCAAGCGATTATGCTGTAAAACATAGCCGTTGGCCGTCTCATTATAGTTGATTCTCAGTTGTTACATCACTTCCGAGCATCTATCCGGTGCTGGCGAAGGAAGGCGTCGAGGTCGGCGCGGTTGACGTAGATTTTGCGACCGATTTGGGAGAAGGGGATGAGGCGCTGGTCTCGGTAGTTCTGCCACGTCTTGGGGGATATGCCGAGGATTTCACGGACTTCGTCGGACTCAAACCAGTCCTTGCCGGGACTTCCTGTCCGGGTTTTATCGACTATCTCAATGAGGCGGTCGAGTTTCTCGTGCAGTGATTGCCACTCTTCCTGTGGAATCGTAAGCATGAGCGAAGTCGGAGCGGAGTTTTGCTGAGATTTACTCAAGGGGTTTGTCATATTCTTCAGAGAGCTTGACGATTGCTTCCTTGCATTCGTCGAAGTGCTGGCGGAGCAGGTTGTTGATGAAGGTTGTAAGATTGGCCTTGCGGGTTCCACATAGGAGTTGCAGCCGCCTGATCTGTTTCACAAATCCAGGACAGATTCTTACATTAGAGCATCCGGATGGTGGACATAGATACGACAGATTATTAATAAACTTTCGTCTGTATTCTTCCACTTGTGGCGATAGAGCCGAATTGCGGGATTTTGATGTAGAAGTTCCCTTGTGACCGGATAACACCGAAGAGGAAGGTTCTTGCGCCGTGGAAATTGATTCCTCAGTGCTATTTCGGGGAGCGGAAGGCGGTGCTTCCTTGGCACGAAAATTCTCCACGAAGGCCTCTGCATCAAAGTCGTTGTCATATCTTTTTGCCATAATTCTCTATTTCTGGGGTTAACATACATCATGACTATTCTATTGGACGCTTCCACATCTACACACCCCGGGCTGTCCGAACTTACTATTGAAGTCCGGATGATGGGTGCAGGATTCGTTCTGAACGGCATATTCCGTTGAACATAGGGCGGTCAATCATTCCAAAACTCATCAACTGAATGTGACGGCGTATGTACTCGGGTAAATATGCTGATTCAAAAGAATCTGGTATGTGGTGGGAAGCAAATTTCAGCAAGTACGAGTCCCGTAGCTTTTTCTCAAATAGTCCGGTGGTGGAATCTGAGAAGGCTGAAAATCTACGACAAAGATAGCATGACGCTGTCTGTCTGCCCAAATTTTAAGACCTGTCGGGATTATGTCGCCTCGCATTGCCTGAATCTGCCGCGATTCATGGCTATGAAGCCGCATGGCTACGAATCCGCATTTATACGTTTAAATGTTTGAATAAATGAACAGACAGAAATATGCCTTTGCGTTCTTGCAAATGGATATTCATATATTTTAACATCAGCACTCTCAAACAGTCGTTTATTTATGTGGCAATCAGGATTTATGCCTATAACTAAATCTGAGCGTGTGTAAAAGCGAATTGATTCATAGACGTTTATCAAGTTGTATATAGATTCCTATAATAGTAAGTATGCTCAAAAAGGTTCATACACTGACATCCTTGCCTCTACATAGGAATAAGACAAAGTTAACATCAATGGATATGCAAGTCCAAATATTTGAATATGTCGGGCATCGGGCGCCTAAATCTGCCGTCAAATGCCGTTTGTTACGCCTAAATTCAGGTATGGCACCCCTGCGCAGTCAAGAAAGTAGGAAGAAATTTCAAACGACCCGCTTCCATTGGCCCTCGAATTTCAACCCTTGTCCAACCGGATTTACGCCACATTCGGACGGAAGGAAGCGGAATTTGGCAGTTTCGGAAATTTTACGTATCTTTAGTATGGCATTCGCGGAAAAATCCAAGACCGGATGTAACAATTCGCTGAAAAACAAGCATCCACATGGATGAGCAAGGTATGTTGCAAGGCACTCGAAATAAAACCGGTGCCTCGTAACCCTTGCTCTCCGAGGGAATGGTTTCCTCCAAAGTCGGAAACCCCTTTCAACGCCTGCGGCATTTCTCAGCGAAGCAATCTGCGATGCCATCTCTTATTTTTATGGGTAAATACTCAAACAACGGAGGTCGCAGACCTAAGGCTGACCCTTCCGTGAACCGCTATGTCGTGCGGTTCAACGCAGAGGAAAATGCTCGATTCCTCTCAATGTTCGAGCAGTCCGGAGCCATCAACAAGGCTGCCTTCATCAAAAACTTTCTTTTCCAGAAGCCTTTCAAGGTCTTTGTTGTCGATGAAAACACACGGATTTTCATCAATCAGTTGTCCTCGCTGAACGCACTCTATCGAACTTACGGTGTCAGTTACGACACTTTGGTAAAGACGCTTCGTGATAATTTCAGCGAAAAGAAATGCAATGCCGCCATCGAGAGGCTGCGAGAAGCAACGATGAGGCTGGTGTCTGTATGCCTCGACATTCAGGAACTGGCCAAACAGTTCGACCATCGCTGGCAACAAACCATACAGGACAAATAAGAACGGCGAAAGAAAACGTCGGCAGGGTGGCTACCTCCTTGCCGACGTTAATTCTCTCTATTCATCGTTCCGGATCGTTCCGATTATCATTCCGGATTGTTCCACATTGTTCCGCATCGTTCCATTGACGCCGGATTGGTGACATTGTCGGTGCCATTATTGGTGTCAATCTCTAATTTATTGGTGCCATTATTGGTGACATCGGTGCCATTATTGATGACAACAATGTATTTATTGGTGACATTCCACATATCACCAACTCTGACTTGTGACTATTGCGGCAGAATAGAGACGACAATTCTTAATCAGAGTAGTTTCTTCAGCTCATCCATATCCGGGAGGGTGTCTTTCAGCATTTCGGGCATTTCTTTAGTTGTAGTATATGTGGCAACGCCCATCGGTTTGTCGTAGTCCTGCATGACGTACTCCACAAAGCTTCTGTTAGCCTCCTTGCATATGACGATTCCGATAGATGGATTTTCATGCGGCTTTTTAACTTTATCATCAAGGATTCGCAGATAGGTCATCAGCTGGGCAAGATAGCTCGACTTGAATTTGCCCGATTTGAGCTCGACCACTACCAGTGCGTTCAGTTCCCGGTTGAAGAACAACAGATCGGGGAAGAAGTCCTCTGAATATATTTCAAGATGGTACTGATTGCCGACGAAAGCAAAATCCTTACCAAATGTCATTATGAATTTCTTAATATTGTGTACTATCTGTTGCTCGACTACACGTTCATCAATATCCTGCAAATCCCGCTCACCGATCTCCTCAATGTTGATAAAATCCAATAGATACGAATCCTTAAACTGCATGACAGCCTTACGGGCCAGATTCTTATCCTCAATTCGCTCTATAAAGTTATTAGGAGCTTTTCCGGCTTTTTTATACTCACCTTCTGATATAACTTGTTCGAGGCGTGGCACTGACATACGTTCCTCAACACACCTTCCCATGTAATAATACCGTTCCTCGTTATTCTTGCATTTGCGAAGCAGTACGGTATGATGAGTGAACGGAGTTTTAAGATAGTCTTCCATTGGAAATGCCGATGGTGTCTCAATCTTAATTAAACCCAATATATCTTCCACGTTTACAATGTCTTGCAATTCATCGGTTGCAACCGATGAATTAACAGTGTCAAATTCGTCGGTCGTAACCGATGAATTTGAATCAAGGAAAGACCAGCCTTCATAAAACAATCTCATTTCCCTCAATTGGGTTTCTCCGTATCCCCTTAAACCGGGAAGAATCTTCCTAAGCCTTTCGCTGATAGCTTTCAATGCCCCGGTTCCCCATACTCCGTTTCTTGTGTTTAAAGACACATATTTCCCAATGGCAAAATATGTAAACAGTTGCACCCGATTGACACCCTTTGCAGCTTCATATTGACCTTTCAGAATAGCATTCTTTATGGTTTCAGCCGCATGGTTATATATGTGTGCTATTGCTGTATTCTGTTCCATATGCAAATTTACTGATTATTTGTCGGTTGGTCAAATTTCCTTCGGAATCGTGCACCGAGCCAAAGCTCGACATGCGCTATTTGCCAACTCGCGAATAGGATTATTTGTTGATTGCCGAAATCACAGCCATTATTTGCTCCGGGGTCATACCCTTTAGCAATTCGATTGCCTGCTCCTCTTTTGTCGCTCCTGATTCCTTCGTTGCGGTAGCCGAGGACTGTTTCTTGGAGAAGACATTGCGTAGCGTTTCATCGGTCTTGGAGGTGTCGAAGCTACCCATGTAACGCTCGGTTGTGGCGAGGTTGCTATGACCAAGGATATTCTTGATGGCTGATGACTCGGCTCCTGACTCCTGCGCTATATGAGCGAACGAGTGACGGCTGATGTGCATTGACAGTGGTTTCTCAATCTCCGCCTTCTCTGCAATCTTTTTGAGATATTTGTTGATAAGGGCGTTCTTTGATGAAATATCCTGATACATCTTGTGCCGCAGTTCCGGGCGCATTCTGTCTTTGTCGGCTTGCGTCACATATCCGGCATATTCAGCATCATTTGACAGCAATGGGAAAATATAATCCGTAGCCTTTGCATCCTCCCGCTGATAATGGCGCAGGATTTCAATAGCCTGCTCAACTAGAAGAAGGTCACGCTCTTTATGGTTCTTGCCCATCTGGTAATGCAATCTTCCGGAGACGGTGACATTGCCCCATCGCAATTGAATCAAATCAGCTGCACGGATACCGGCACAATAATAGCTGAACAGGAAATAATTTTTGCAGTGCCATATCAGCGAGCCCTCCTCCAATTCCAGATTGATGATACGCTCCATCTCTGAATCATCAAGTTTTTCCTTGATGGTCTTTACACCCTTGTATTTGAATACGAGGAACGGATCCTTTGAAGCCTCCATTATACCGACCTCGATTGCGCGATGAACCAGTGTGCGGAGAATATTGAACTGAACCTCGATAGTGTTCGGATGCAACAACTTTCCCGGCTCGCGCTCATTTTCCCACTTGTGGAGAAAGTTGTCAAAGCGAGTCAACAGCTCGACAGTCATATCAGCAACAGTAATGTCGGCCATACGGCGTTTCTTTCGGAACGCATCCAGTTTATTGATAAGTCCGCAATACTTACGCCAGTTGCGCCAGCCGCCGTTATCATAAATCATCTGCGCCCTCTCACGCGCAAAAGCAAGAAACGAAGGTGAAACTGCCTCGGTATTCATCTCCTTGGCAAGCGCGACGGTCGTTACCTCGCCTTCCTTGTCGAGTTCCTTATACGTTTCCTTCGCCTTGGCGAGAATATCGGCCAGCTGTGCATTGAGCACCTTTGCGTCGCGGACACCGCCACGTATCCAATTCTCGCCTTTGCATTTTGCATTGAAATCGGAAGGTCGGGCAATCTCGACCATCGTCTTGATAAGTTTTCTTTTGCCGCCGACCGTCACACGAAGATACACCACGTATGTCTTGTTCTTGGTCGGTCGTCCGTTGAGTTCAAATCTGAATGTCGCCATTGGAGAGATTATTAGAGTTAAAATTACTATTACAGGCAACTTTGCAGGCAACGCCCACGCGGTTCAACCCGAATACGATTACAAAGATAACTCAAAATAATTTTACAGGCAAATTTACAGGCAAAATTCCGCTATTTTAAGCAATTCAAAGACTCTATAAAATCCGCAATATTTTTATAAGACACTAATATGAAGCGATATATAAAAGTATTTGGAAGTAATAGAAAGTAGTTTTAGTGGTTCTGTTCTGGGCACCAAGAATAGCTGTTAATCTTATGATTTTCAGCTATTTTTATTTTATCAATAAGCAACAGATAAGCAACTTTCAACACATTATCTGCTTTTGCACCGATATTGGACTGCTTGAGATGGACGGCAACGCCCGCAATTTTGCGTTGGTCTATCCATAAAAGAAGCGAAGCCTCCACGGATTGCGGAAGCCTCGCCTTGTCAGTTCTGAATGATTGTTGAGGGCTGCCCCCATAAGGGGTGCCGGGGGTAACGCCTCACCGTCTTTGTGCCGCTGAGGTGCGAGTCAGAAAAATTTTTTATTTGATTTTTCCACCATCCTTTAATGCCGGGCCAAGCCAACATATTACACAAATCAGTGCGATTATCCACATAGCAGTTATTTTATTTCGTCAAGTTTCTTGTTTGCCTGTTGGAGCAGTTGCACGAAATTGTCAAGCTCCGCAGGAGTGAGGCTTATGAATGAATTGCTTTTATGCGCATCGACACTTAGTTTGAGCGTCCACCCTTTGCCGGGATTCTCGGCATAGACCATAACATTGTCCTTTGTTGAATAGACGTACTTTTCGTTATGGTCGGTTTCACGGTTGAGGTTGCTCTTGATTGTGTTGATAGCTTCGTAAAGCGAGGGCAGTTCCTTTTGGAAAATGAAAGCATCCTCCCATGAATAGTAATACTCACCGCCACAGTCTTTGCGCAGTGCAATGAACACGATGCTGTCGTTCTCGCTGGAGAATTTCTGTGCTTGTATCTCTATGCTTTTGAGACTGCCGATTTTCCATGTGTCGAAGTGTACGAGCTGCCCTTTGCTCTGTATGCTGTCCAAGCGGCTCAATGCAAGGGCGAGAGAATCCACCGCCGTATCATTGGCGATAGAATCATTTGCAGACTTTTCGCCGCCACTGCCTTTTGACCCTCCACCGCAAGCGGTCGAGAGTGCCAATAGCGCAACGGCTAAGATTGGTAAAAGTTTTTTCATGATACGAACTTATTTCCGATTGTATGTATCCCAAAGGACATCCTTAGTTTCTTTCAGTTTGAATTGGTCATTATTTACCAATCTAAAATCTTGGGTCTTGACATATTCCCAATTATTAATATTGCTACCCATATATATTTTAGTAGCATCGCTATTCAAGCGATAATAATATTCAAAAGAACTTCCCTCGTAATATGTTATTCGGAGTTTGCCGTGGATATATTGAGGTATTGTCGAATTTGTAGATGGGTCAAACGCATCTTTAGCTGGATGGTACTGTTCTAAGAACTCAATCGTCGTCGTCCAATTCATCAGTTCTAAAGTGTAAGAGAATGTACCGTGCAACGCAGACAGAGCGTTTTTTTGCTGTTCGGTCAGGTATGACATATCGGGTTCGTCATCATCATCCGAGCAACTCGGCAAGGCGATTACGATTGTTGCGAGTAGCAACATGAGCGAAAATACTTTCTTCATCGCTGTTTGATTTTTGATTGTTAATGAATATTATTTAAGTTGTCCGTGATTCTATTCTGTTGGATAGTGGAAGTTGGCGTATATAACTTTCCATGAGTTCCCAATTTGGCAAACTATCAGTGATTGCAGGCAGGTATATTTTTTGTCCTTTGAGAATGTCTTTTGAAATTTGATTGTTGTAGTCGGGATTATAGCTTTTACGCAACACGGCTACTAAAAACAATCCAATACAGGGGTTTAATTCAAGTCCTTTAGGCTGCAAGGTGTGTACTTTCATATCCACACTTGCTTTATATGGATGATAAAAACACGTTCCGAGAAATGAATATGATACAAAGTTCTCAAACAGACGATAATTGGGGCTGTCTATGTATGCGTATCGTCCTAAAATGCCATTGTCGGATGTCGTGACAGTTATTCTCGGGATTTCCCCTGCGATTAAGTCTGATTTCTTTATTGATGCGCCTGTGCCAACATCAAAAATATCGGCTATGACAAAAGGCTTCCAGTTTGATACATCAACAGGATTGTCTTGCTTTATTTCTTTGAAGAAATCAATTATATCCATACTCAAATGTCTTTTATGATTATTTTGAAGTCGGTTGCGTCTATCTGAGATTGATATAGGACATACTCCAAAACTACTTTTTTGAAGTCGGTTGCGTCTATCTGAAAAGGATTATCAGGTACAATATACCTCAATGCGGTATTGGGGTCAATCCATCTTTTGGAGTTGTGTTTATCGTTTTCTTGTTTAACGATAACATCTACCCATTCATTCTCGATTGTCTGCCATTTATCATAAATGTCATGCCGCCCTTGATTCTTCACGGTTTCAAAGCCATCTTCTGCAATATAATAGCCTAATATATCTTTGTTTTGCTGAGAGCAATGGGGCACTCCACTCATAAAGACATAAATAGAGGTTTTTGTGCCATTGGGGAATAATTTTTCGGGGAGCTTTATTATTTTCAATAGGCTATGATTCCTCAATATCCTGTTTGCCTGACCTTTCCGCTTCTCTAACTTGTCATCGGGGAGAATGAACCCGCATAATATATTACGTTTTGGGGCTTTATCATCCAACGGACATGCAACTGCATTAAGCACATTTTCCACAATGGTAAGACAGCCATATTTTTGCTCAAATGGCGGATTCATCAGAACTTTTGTAATTTCTTTTGACCTTATCCATTCAAAAGCCTCTTGTGTTCTGCTGTCCAAACGAGTGATATTTGATTTTCCATCTTTGTGAATAAGCATATTTGCACAGGCCAAAGCGAATACTTCTTCACATAATTCTATCCCAAAGAGTTGCTCTTGCTTTATCTGTGTTGCCTTGGGGGAGTTGACACCTCCTGCGGATTTAATCATATTGCACATAGCCTTGACTAAAAACGCGCCAGAGCCACAAGCGGCATCAAGCACACGGTCATTATCACTTACCTCCAATATACGATACATCAAGGATGTAATATGGTCGGGAGTGAAAACCTGTCCCGATTCTGTTCTTCCTTTATAGCGATTGAACTCGTTGAAAAATATGGCCATTACATCCTCTCCATTCCAATAGTCGGATTTAATATGGTCGGAAATGCTGTTGAGCTGCGTTACAAAAATATCTATTGCCTTTTCGTTCTTAGGATTGCCAACTTCAATGCTCTCGAATATCTTTATCAATGAATATAACTTATGGTTAATCCGTAAATCATCCTCCAATGCAATGCTTAACCGCTCACTAATTGACGCTCTTAGGGCTTTGTAGCCCATGTTAGGGGTTAGAGTGGCACCATATCTGATTGCTACTAATGCGCAGGCAGTAAAAATCATGCGATGATAAAGGCTATTCAGTATTAAATCAAAATGCAAAGTGTCATTTATAGCTTTTGTCGCACGATATATGGCTTGTTTGTCAATAGTGTTAGGGTCAAATAGCCTGAAATAGTATTCCTTGGGTTGAAGCTCGTTTGGAATATCATCGATTCTTTCACCATTCTTAAATACAATTAAGTCATAGCCATTCCAAATAATCCCAATTACCCGATTGTATTTACCTCCTGCAATTTCGCAGTTTCGTAGAATCTCATCAATATATTTCTCTATATTGGTCTTGCTACTCTTTACCTCAACAATTAGAGCCGGACAAGTCACATCGCATGGCAGATACCACCCATCGGGTTTCTTGATTACACCTCTAAATCCTAACTCATTGAACGTAGTAGTTTGCCCCATATCTGCTTTCGCAGAGGAAGTATTATATAGACCTAATGTTTCTTTGGCAAGATGAGCCACTTCCGCCTCGGTCAGAGATGTATTTGAAAGATTGTTTTTGGTAGTCATTGTTGAGGGTTTGTTTAATGCTTTAGCATTTTACCCTCTTTGGATTGTCCACGAAAAAACGTGGACTTTTCCGGCTACTGATTCTGAGGTCTTGGACTACCTATCACTCAATAATGGAATAAAGCCCACGTGTAAACCACGTGAGCATCAACTTTATTCCGTTGAGTGATTGTTGAAAGTGTCCAAGTTTCAGAATCACAGAATAAAAGCTAACGCGCTTATATTTTTAATATGTCGTATTTACGAGTATGTCTGTTTCGTATTGTTGGAGTTTATGATTTATACCGCAAAATTAGCAATAAATCGCCGATTGACAAAGGCTTCAATCGCTTATTATTCCTGATTATGCTCAATAACATATCAAAAGCAGAGAAAAGCCGCCACCACGGAGGGCAACGGCTCATCTGAAAAATAAGTTAAGGAATTGGGTTGAACTTCAATTTATCTTCAAGGCGGAGGTCGTAGAGGGCTTGGAAATATTCGCTCACCCATTCCTCTTGGCTGCGGCGTGTAGCCATCGCCGCTATCGAGTTGCGGCTTGCCTTTGTCTGCGGATAGGCCGTAAGAAACGCATCAACCTTGCTCATGCCCAGCCACATCATCAGACAAAACACGACATCGGCACGGCTCATCTTCTTTGACAGATGAATCTTCGCAGGGTATTTCGCCAACTCCCACGCAATCTGCCACACCGGTTTATCCTGGCTTTTCTTCTTCGTATGCTTCATAAGAATAAAACTTGACTTGTTGTTGTTTACTTCAAGCATTGACGGCAACCGACAAATTCCTTGACTTTTATCGCGGCATATGCTGACCGCCGCCATGCTTTTTCTTACATCAGTTGAGGTTTAGCGGCATCCGCAGAGGTGAATCCCAATCATCGACACGCAACCATTCGGGAACGGTCATTGCCGGGTCTTGCTCCGCGATAAACGCTTTCAGCTCGGCGAGATCGGCATAGCCGTTTGCCTTTGCCATCGCGTCATCGACACGCATCTGAATCTCTCCGCTAACCACGTTCTGCCGGAACTGAATCGGATAGCGGTCGGCATACATCATAGTGTGATATTTCCAAGTCATAATATCGGTTTTTGATTGTTGAGGTTCTGTTTGGGTTTATACTTGCGGCATCGCCCGTACAGGAATGTAAGGGTCGGATTGCCGATTGAGATGCACGCCACTACCTTGCCGCCGCTTTTACGGGCGTGTCGGCACGTCTGGCATAACAGTTCATTCTGATTCATAGCGTTCTGTTTTGTAGGTTATACCATATTCTTTGCATCGGTTGAAAAAGTAACCGATTCCGCAGCGCGAGGCAGTCCGCAGACATTCCGAGAATTTGCGGTCGCATTTCTCACGGTCGTATTTCTGATTCTGACTGCTTACCGTGTGGAAGTAGCCGCGCCCTGCCTCTCCGAGTTCGGCGAGTGCGAATCCGAGCCTCAACCAATCGGCATAGTCGTTTGTGAGGTCGGTATGATACGCCGCTATCTGCTGACAGCACTCCGACACACGCGCCTCGGTTTCATCGTTGCCGTAATACCGGGCGGCGGTTACAGGCTTCGGTTGCGGAGGTGTATATACTCCTTTGTACGGCACGGCATCGAATCGCACACGCGCTTCGGGGTCGTAGCTGCAAATCCGAAGTCTTGCCACATCTTTTGTCTGAGGGTCAACCGTTATTCCGAGCGAATCGAAATAGCGGCGCAGGGATTCCCATTGCTGAACGTGCTTTTCGGGATAAGCGATTGGCACGATTGCAAACACTCCGTTACCGCCTACGCTTCGTCCGACATAGGCTACCATATCCATATTGGCAAGTTTATCTATCAACTCGGCACAGTCCGGCACATCGTCCATGTCGAGGGCTACTAACCCCGAATGTCGGATAAGTCCCTGTTTGCCTCGTTTGCTGAACACTCCCGATACAGTAGCACATGGCAGTTTCATCTTCATTGCCTTGCGCTCATTGCCGGAGGTCAGCCGCAGTCGGTCGATATAGTCTTTGTGCCGCAGACCTATGTTGAGAAAGTCGCGCAGTGTTCCGACACTCCCTTTGGTGTCGCTGACATTGCTGTATATTGAAATTTCTCTGTCAAAAATCATTTTGTTTTCTCTTGTTTTGGGGTTATGGGTTATATTAGCCGTTATCCTTTGAAAATTAGGGTGTTGAGGCATAACTACATCATAAGTAGCTCATTGGTAAACAGACAAGTTATGTGTTTGTTATGACTTAATGCGTTGCTATTCAACAAACAGCGGCATATATAACCCATAACCTTATTGTTCTGCTGATTCTGTTTCCTGTGTGGGTTTCGCTTTTGGATTCACGCATTGGCTTATGTACGGTTGGGAGGTGTTCAGCAACTTGGCTAATTTGCCTTGCGTCACGCCCTTACTTTCAAACCGCTTGAAAAATGCGCGAATCAGTTCACGGTCATTCATCGGTCGTTGCCTGTTGCCGCTTTGCAGTTCCTCGTAAACCCTCATCTGCGTTTGGTGGAGGTATCGGCATAGGTCGCACGCCCATTTCATTTCCGTAGGTGTAACCTCATGCGAGTTATCACCGTCGGCAATAGCCAGCATCCGGGCGACACACGCCAAGCGCAGCATGATTATGTCGAGCTTCGACAACACGCCTTTTTCATACGGCACAATATCGGGAACGTCTTTTGAATCTTCAATTTCTTTTTCGTAATCCATCGCGACATTGTTAGCCTCATCGCTTAATGTTAGCGTGATTTTCTGTTGGCGCAGGGAATAAAGTGAATTTATCAGACTGTTCCATGCCGTCATATCGGGAACGGTCGGAATCCGCTCAATTACTTTCTTTGCCACAATCTGCGGCCAAAAGAACATAAATCTGTGCGTAAATCCATTTGAGATATGCTGTTGGCTGAAACTGTCGGCAAGTATGCCAGGCTGAATCGTTCCGCAAAGGTTATACAGAACCGCATCGACTATCGCTGTCGACTCCTCGCTTTTGCGGTCTATTGTGAATCCCTCTCCAGTCCAATAGCTTAGATATGTGGAGATTTCGCCGCTTTTGCCGTACCGTCCAATATCGCCGAGCCATCCGCTCAATTCATCGCGAATCTGACATAGACCATCGGGAGAACCGACAAGGATTTCTGCCAACGCCTCGCGTGTGGTGTCCGACACACATACGCGGTGTTTCTGCGGCTTCGGCGGTTGCGGTGCGTTACTGTCCTTTGACCCTTTGGAGATTGCTGCGCATTTGGCTTTCCACTCCTGCAATTCCGCATCGTAAGCCTTTGCGAGAACCTTGTTTATGTCGAGAAGTGGGTCGCTAATCAGTTTTTGTGGATAGCTCTTGTTGCTGCCGGGGTCGGCAATCACCACACACCAAAAACACGGTGGATTCTTATAGCCTCTGCCGTCAAGTATGGATTGCCGTCCTGCCGCTGCTCCGGCTACCGCCAACAACGGCGATAACACAAACTCGGTCGGCACCTGCTTTTTAGTGCAGATTTCAGTGATAATGTCCTGTACTGATTGAGGCAGTCCGTAAATCGGTGGCTCAAAGCGATTGTTCACTTTTATGGTCGGAGTTACGGGCGCGAGTTTGAGCATTGACAGCACATCATCAATATCCGTCACGCTTGATGCAACATCCTTGCTTATACCTTTGTATAAGTCAGCGGAAAGTTGTATCTTTGTATCACCTGCCACTGAGGGCTGAATCTTTCTCGGATTCTCCCTCTTTTGTTTTTTAGCCATAGCCTACTTCCTTTTCATGCAATATTGATTTGCTCGGTCGGCTATCTCGGTGGCGGTGGCAACCCGATTGCTCTGTAACCATTCCTCCAACTCGGTACGGTTGAAGTAGCACATCTTACCCATCGGCTTGTAGTGCGGAATCTCGCCGCGCATCGTCAGCTTGTAGAGGTAACTCTTGGAGATACCCATGTACTGTGCCGCCTCATCGGAAGTCAGCACCGCTTTAGTGGTGAATATTGTATTTGCCGTTATAAGGTCGGCAACCTCTTTCAAATCCGCTTTCATATTCTTTAGTTTGGCGGTTGAGGCTGTCTGAATAGGTGTATGAGTCCCCATTCTTCTTTGCCTGTTGCGTTCACGTTGATACGCTCATACTTCGTATCTCAGTTTCACAGTGCAAAGAAAATTGATATAAGAATTAGGAGGCATTAGCCTAACAGTTAGCTAATACCTCCCAATGCAGTGTAATATATTGTCTGCCTATTATTTAGGCATGGTCAAATATCTCTATAATTGTTTCCCATCCTTTTGGTGCAGTCCTATATCGCACACCTTTATGTGATGTTATCAGATTATTCACTCGCTGTTGGCCGATATTTTTTATTGCAGGGAATAGTCTTGATAAGGCAACGCTCGGTAAATCTTCAATCCCCAAGTGCCACTCATCTTTGCATCTTCTGCTTGGCTTTATATTATCCCCACAATATATTATTCCAAAAAATAATTCTAACAGTACTTTGCTTTTTCCTTTCCACAAATATATTTTTTTTGTGCGCTCAATTAGTCCTCTATCAATAGCAATTGGAATATATTTGAGTGCTTTTTCTGAAGCTAACTCCCTTGGTAATATTTCTAAGTCTGAGGCAACAGACGCAATGACAGGCTCATGATTATTGTTATTCCATGCCGCTTCTGAATTGATTGCACCATCTTTTTCTGTGAGTATTAAAGCCTCCGTTACATCAGTTCTTGGCAATGATTTCAGAATGCTATTGGCGTAGGTGAAATCTCCATTATAGCCAAAGTATGATTGCATCTCTACAACATCGAGCTTCTCTATCAGCCATATTCCACGCTTCGCCTGTATCTCCAACAAGTTTATGTGATGCTCGGCGCAGATAGCCGCAAGCATTTTTACGAACATATAAAACGCCCTATGCCAAAAATTGAGGTAATATTCCATAGTACCCTTTTCAGCTCCTCGCATAATATCAAGATACTTATCATGCAGGCCTTTCACGCGCTCAATTTCTTGCTTGACATCCTCATCGGAATAGAAAGACAATTCATTGCCTATCATGTTTTCAAGTCTTTCTAATCGAGCGACAGGCGTAAATATTTCGCCCCACTTTTCAAAAACTGATAGAATTTCTATTACATACCGCTCGCGCTGATTTTCATTTGCGCAGCTATCAAGGTTGTCTGATATTTCTTGTGCTATTCGATATTCTCCAACTATATTGATTGGCCACGCAATATCATCAAAAGAATCCGTACGCTCTGCAACTTCCGCCGGAAATGCGGAATAATATTTGCTTTCCCATTCGTCGAGCTTTTCCTTTTTACGGACAATTACCCTCTTTATATATTTGAGGCACATTGCCGCTGCTCCATTCTGAAATTCCGCAAATAGTTTATTTTCGATAGTCTTATCCATAATCAAAAGTCAAGTACTGAAAGGCTGTTGATTGCGTCCTGTTTGAGCGCATCGACAGCGCGTGTGTATTTCTCTGTATGTTTCAATCCGCTGTGTCCCAACAATGCCGCCACGGTCTTTATGTTCGCTCCATTGTTGAGGATATTGACCGCGAAGCTGTGCCGGGCGCAGTGCCATGTTATATGTTTATCTATTCCGGCACGTTTGCACCAATGGCGCAGGGCTTTAAGGCACATAGTATGTGAGGGCAAAGGAAATATCAATTCATCGCGATTGCCCTCGACAGACGGCTTTCCTATCAATTCCAACACGCCATCCGACAACGGTATTACGACACTGCTTGCGCTGCTACGCCCTTTTGTCTTGGCTTGCTCGAATTTCAACAATCGATTGGCAAAGTCAACATTGGAATATGTGAGGTCTTTGACATCACAGAAGCGTAGGCCGCACCGCAGACAAAACAGGAACGCCCGCCGGATATTCTCGCTTTCACCTTGATAGTGGCAAGTGATAAGCTGCTTAATCTCATCCATCGACAGCACATCTTTTTTGAGGCTACCATTGTCTATTGTGATACTGATTCCATGACAGGGGTCTTTACGCATCACGTCTTTATCAACCGCCGCTGCAATGATTTTCTTAAACCGAGCATACAGGGTGTGTGGCCCCTCGCCACGAAAGCGGTGTTGCAGATATTCCGTGAACGCCTCAATCATCTCCTTGTCGATTTGTTCCGGCTTAAGCCGCTTGGCATACTTCTGATATTCGGGAGTGGCGTTGAGGAAGTCAATAAAGACATCATGCGCTCTCTTGATATGCCGCTTATCCCCTTTGGTGTATGCTTCATAATAAGACCACATCCAATCAAGGAAGTTTATGTTGCTATCCTTTTTCAGTCGGTAGCCCTCACCCTGTTCCAATAGTTGCTGTCCTCTCTCAAAGCGTATCTGCTTGGCAAGACGTAAGGTTTCATTATTTTCCGCTCGTTCAATCGGACTTCTCGGAGATTGCCACAGGAATAGGTTTAGCCGTTCTGTTTTTCGATTGGCTTTTTTATAGAGGGTGCCGTTTTTGCTTTCGACTAAATCAAACCCCATATAATACTCCAAATAGAGAGAATCTCGGCCATCTTGTAATCCCTGCGCCATCAATTTGGGATTATCCCCTGTGCCGCCCTCTATAAGCCGGGTGTTATTTGCGCGATAGTTCTTTTTGACTGCCATATCTTTTCGCTTGATTTATTTTGTATTACAAAGGTACGAAAAATATCTGACTTAATAAGCAACCAATAAGCAACTTTTCGCAAAACAAGGTCTTTTTTATGAAGTCAAGAGAAAATACCAAATTGCTAAATTACTGTATTATACGGCATTTACATTCCTTTGACTTCTCTTAGAAATATGGTTTGGTGCCTGTTCTGGGCACCCCAATAAATTGCAAGTGATTAATTCCCAATCACTTGCAATTTTTACTTTCAGCCCGTGTCAACGCCGTGTCAACCGACCCCGCCGCAAGCTCCCGCCTCAACCAAAATGAACGCCGTTGCCACCACCTGAATAAACCGAATTTGAATTCTTTAACTTTTATTAGTACAATATATTATGAGACTCAAACAAATATTCTGCATCTTGATTGCAATTCTGTGCGTCAATTCTGCATGGAGCGACACTGTGATACAGATGGAAGAATATGGAGGTGTATACCGCATCCCTTGCACAGTTAATGGAGCGAAAATGAAATTCATTTTTGACACGGGGGCAAGTAATGTATGCCTTTCCATGTCTATGGCAGAATATCTTTATGACAACGAATACATTTCTAAAGATGATATCTTAGGTACAGGTTCCTCTTCCGTTGCTGATGGAGGTATTGTGGATCATGTTATAATCAATTTAAGGAATATTGAAATAGCAGGTCAGCACTTAAATAATGTTCAGGCCGTTGTTATTGATGGCCAAAATGCGCCATTATTAATGGGTCAGAGTGCCATACAAAAATTAGGAAGTATAGAATTAAATGGTAATCTACTGACTATTCACAATGATCAGGTAGATAATTCCGAATTTATCGATAATTTGTTTAAAGAAGCCAGTACAGCATATGAGAATAAGTTATACGATAGGGCAGTCGCTAAATATTCACAACTGCACTCCATGAATCAACTCTCAGATTATGGAAAATATCGATATGCTTGGGCTGCACTAATGAATGCAGAACCTCAGAAAGCACAAAGTATTCTTAATGAAATATCCGATTTTGAATATTTTGAAAAAAAGAAGATAGACATATATCGTCTATTGGGTTTTATAAATCAAGATCTTGAAAAATATTCGAATGCCGTTCGATACTTTGAACTTTCCAATAAGAAGATTCAATCAGACTATAAAGAGATGATGAAGAACTTCGAATATATGGGAGATTGTCATTTCTATGCAAATGACTATTCTGCCGCTGCCGAAAGTTATCGTTATGCCGTGGCCACACATGGTGTGATCAACAATATCGACATGTCTTATATTCAACGGGATAGCAAGAATAGACTAAAGAAGAAAGAAATATCGTATCGTAATGATACTATAGATTATCTTCTTTATCAGCTTTTTTTCTGTAATGAAAGATGCGGCACGTGGGATACTGATGGATTTTTAATGGAAGTAACAGCGATGGCTCGTGCAGGTAATAAATACGCGACTAAAATGCTAAATAAGGCTGGAATTGATCCTTATGCAGAATGTTGGAGATAAATTCTCCGACTGACAAGGAAGGTCAAGAAATATATGTCCCGGCTGCTGCTATCGCGGACGGTTGTACCATCGAGATGCGGCGGTCGGGGCTTTTGCTGTTTAAGTTTGTATTAAAGTTGCTTCATGTTGATTAGTCGGTGAAACGGCATGAGCAATTCCGATGGAGCGGGTGTTAGACAGATGGATGGTCGCTGAGACGGAGGTCTCAATACTGCCGATTTATCCGATTAAGAGTCAAGATAGAGGGTGGTCCAGCCAGCACCCGATTACCCCCGATGGTTTAGACATGAAAATTTTGTTGGGACATGTTGGGGAAAGATTGTGGCATATTTGGGAAGTACCTGATTTTCTGTAAACTATCTGCCAATTGCTGGTGTTACAATATCAAATGAAGGCAATTTCGAAGCGAAATGCCTTATATTGTCATCCAATGAATACTGTTTTGGTGCAGTCCAAAGATGATAGCGTTGTCAAAGTAGCTACCAGCGAAATTCGGAGGTGATATGATGATAATGGAGTTGTACCCGTTATCATGGACAAAGAGTTTTTGAGTAGTTTATGAAGTAGTTGAGGATGGTATCATAGTGGTTGCGGAATGTTTCGGTGACGGTTCGGAACTGTCCGCCGTCCATCTTGTCGACTTTATCATACCATCGCGAGTTATATCCTCCTTTTTCTAAGAGTTTTTAAGCATTGCCATGAATATACACATATCCCCTTGCTTATTATCAGGTTATATAAATCAAAAACAACCTTCTTCCATATACGATCTACACTTTAGTATATGCGTGTCCTGCTTTGCAGTGACGGCCAGCCGGTAGCATACAGTTCCATCATGTACTTTGCACGCATCAGCAATCTTCTTAACAAAAGTTGTCTTAGAGCTACCTCTGCCGGCAAACATCCGTCAACCGTCAGCCGCGAGTACAAACGTAACGCGACCGCACGTAGCGGCTATAATGACACTAAAGCGCAGGTTATGGCTGAAAAACGACGTAGCTATGGCGAGCCGCACAACAAGACACCACAGCTGTTGCTATGGCGTATGGAGCGGTGGATTACGGAAGAGCAATGGTCTCCGGCCCAGATTGTCGGCATTTTGGCCAAAGAAGGGACACACATCTCTAAACAGACAATCTACAACTACATCCACGCCGACAAAAGCGGCGAGCTGCTTGCCAACACCAGACACAAGGGCAAATATAACCGAAAGACTAAAAAAGAACGCAAACCCACCAGGGCCACCAACATTCCGAACCGCACCAGTATCCATGACAGACCCAGGGAGGCTGACGGAACGCGTTTCGGCGACCGGGAGATGGATCTCATCATCGGCAATGACGGATACAGAGCCATTTTGGTTCTCGCCGAAAGAAACACCTCATACTGCATCATCGAAAAACTGCCTCATGGAAAGAACGCCAAAGAGATAGCAAAGGCCGTAATCAGACTGCTGTATGCCTACCGGCTTACCGGCGTATTGACCATTACAACTGACAATGGAAGTGAGTTCTCGGCGCATCAGGAGATAACCAAAGATCTCAAAGGGGTTGTCGTCTATTTTGCCGATTCATATTGCTCATGGCAAAAGGGGCTTGTAGAGTACACAAACAAGCTTATACGTCAATACATCCCTAAAGGCACTGATTTCACCACAGTTACAGCTGGATTCGTAAAGAAGATACAGACCAAACTCAACAGACGCTCGAGAGAAAAACTCAAATTCTCGACGCCTATGACCGAATTTTTCAAACATTTTACCTAATATTGCATTTGCCCTTGGACTCTTCACTTATTTTTCTTATTTTTCATCGGAGGGGAGGGACAATATGTTGGGGGGCGGTTTGGTGTTTTTCCATGGAATTTTCGTAACTTTGCAGTCTCAAACTTGTATTATAAACCACCACAATAACAACAGCTTTGGAACTTTCGACTCTCACAGCTATTTCTCCCGTCGACGGCCGCTACCGGTCGAAAACTTCGGGTCTCGACAATTATTTTTCGGAATTCGCCCTTATACGCTACCGCGTGAAGGTGGAAGTGGAATATTTCATGGCGCTGTGCCGTCTGCCTCTGCCTCAGCTGGCCGATGTGCCCGCCGACACGCTCAAGGTGCTGCCCAAGATATACACCGAATTCTCTTTGGCCGATGCCATGCGCATCAAGGAGCATGAGTCGGTGACCAACCACGATGTGAAAGCTGTGGAATATTTCCTCAAAGAGCGCTTCGACACTTTGGGTCTGGCTCCATGGAAGGAGTTTATCCACTTCGGTCTGACTTCGCAGGATATCAACAACACCTCTGTACCCATGTCGGTGAAGGATGCTATTCACGAGGTGTTCCTGCCCCTGCTCGATTCGCTGACCGATGCTCTCGAGGCCCGCGCAGAGGAGTGGAAGGATGTGGCCATGCTCGCCAAGACCCACGGACAGCCCGCTTCCCCCACCCGTCTGGGCAAGGAGCTGGAGGTATATGTCTACCGTCTGCGTCAGCAGCGCCAGCTGCTGTGCGACACCCCCGTGACAGGCAAATTCGGAGGCGCCACCGGCAATTTCAACGCCCATCATGCCGCTTACCCCGAATTTGACTGGCGCGCGTTCGGCAATGCTTTCCTGAGCGGCAACCTCGGCATCGGCCGCGAACAGTGGACCACCCAGATCTCCAACTACGACAATCTGGCCGCCCTCTTCGATGCTCTGCGCCGCATCAACACCATCATCCTCGACCTCGACCGCGACATCTGGATGTATGTCTCAGCCGAATATTTCAAACAGAAAATCAAAGCCGGCGAGGTCGGTTCATCGGCCATGCCGCACAAGGTGAACCCCATCGATTTCGAGAATTCCGAAGGAAACATCGGCATCGCCAACGCCATCTACGCCCATCTGTCGCAGAAGCTCCCCGTGTCGCGTCTGCAGCGCGACCTCACCGACTCCACCGTGCTCCGTAACATCGGCGTGCCCATGGCCCACAGCGTCATCGCCATCCACTCCACACTCAAGGGGTTGGGCAAACTGCTGCTCAATGCCGACGCCATCGCCCGCGACCTCGACAAAGCATGGGCCGTGGTGGCCGAAGGCATCCAGACCATCCTGCGCCGCGAAGGGTATCCCCACCCCTACGAGACCCTCAAGCAGCTCACCCGCACAAACGCCAAGGTGACCGAGGAATCCATAGAGACCTTCATCGACACGCTCGACGTCACCGACGAGGTGCGTGCACAGCTCAAAGCGCTCTCCCCCTCCACCTACACCGGCATCTGATCTTCAATGACAGACCGCACCCTATATGTCACGGATCTCGACGGCACTCTGCTCGACCCATCGAGCAGGGTGCCCGATGAGTCGCGCGAAATCCTCAACAGCCTCATCGACCGCGGAGCCATGATCACAGTGGCCACCGCCCGCACACCCGCCACTGTTGAGTTGCTGCTCGACGGGCTGCATGCGGCAACCACGCCCGAGGGGCGCGACATTCCCGCCATCGTGATGACAGGCGCCGCCTACTGGAACCGCCGGTTCAGGCGCTACGACTATATCACACTTATGTCGGATCACGACAGCCGGATCATCCGCGATGCATTCCGCGCTGCCGGCATAAACCCGTTCAACTACACCCTCGGCGCCAACGAGGTGCTGGAGGTGTTTCATGCAGCCCCGCTCAGCGACCGCGAGGATGCATTTTACCGCGAGCGGCGCAATCTTCCCCTGAAACAATTCCATATCGGGCAGGAAGCGGGCGAGGATGCCGCCACCGTGCTCTATTTCGCAATCGGCACACCCGAAAAAGCCGACATACTTTGCCGCATGGTCAACGACCGCACACGATGCTCCGCGGCATGGTACCGCGACATCTTCAACCCCGAAGTGGCGTTTATGGACATTTATGCCGGCAGCTGCTCCAAAGCCAACGCGGTGAAGGATGTAGCCCGCGAACTGGGATGCGACCGCATTGTGGTTTTCGGCGACAACCTCAACGACCTGCCGATGATGCGCGTGGCCGATGTGGCGGTTGCCGTGGAAAACGCTCTCCCCGAAGTCCGCGACATGGCCTCCACGGTCATCGGCAGCAACGCGAGCGACTCCGTGGCCCGCTTCATCCTCGACGACTTCAACGCCCGCAACCGCTAAAAGCCCTCGCCCGCACAAACGATCCCCGCACTTGAAATCACTAACAGTCAGAATATTACTTTTTGCAGCCGTCGCGCTGTCGCTGCTCCTTTCAGGGTGCAGTTCCACGCGCCATGTGCCCGACGGGGAGTATCTGCTCGACAAAGTGAACATCGACGTGGTGAACTCACCCGAGGTATCGACCTCGGGGCTGGCCAACTACCTCAGGCAGTCGCCCAACCACAAAGTGCTCGGATTCTGGAAACTGCAGTTGGGCGTCTATAACCTTTCGGGCAAAAACCCCGACGGACGCTTCAACAAATGGGTGCGCAAAATGGGGCAGGAGCCGGTGATCTACGATCCGCAGCTCACCGACCAGAGCGCCCGCCAGCTGCGTCTGGCGCTGCTCAACCAGGGTTACGACGATGCTGTGGTGGAGGTCGACACCATTGTGACCGGCAAGAAAAAGATGACGGTCAACTACCTGCTCTATCCCGGCACTCCGCGCACGGTGTCATCCTTTTCGGCTGAATTCGAGCACCCTGTGGCGCGGGAGATTTACTACAACGACTCCACCCGCTTTCCCATACGGTCGGGCGACAACCTCAACCGCAACAGCCTCGACGCTGTCCGCGCCATATTCGCCGAGGGGATGCATGAGCGCGGCTATCTGGGTTTCACCAAGGAGCAGGTCACATTCGTGGCCGACACCGTAGCCGGCTCGAAGGAAGTGGACCTGCACATGACCGTGCGCGATCCCGGCCGTCTGTGCCGGTTCCGCCATGTGTTTATCGTCACCGACTTCTCGCAGAACGAAGATGCCACTCTCATGCGGTTCGAGGGCACCGATACCGTCACATGCGAGGGTCTGAAAATTCTTTACGGCCCCGACCGCTATCTGCGCCCCACCGTGCTCTCGGAGCAATGTTTCATCCGTCCCGGCGAAATCTACTCCACATCGGCGGTCGACCGCACCTACGAGGCCTTCAACCGGCTGCAGATTCTGAAATATGTCAACATAGTCACTCGCCCGGCCGGCGAGGCAGCCGACCCTGAGACGCCGGGAGGCGAGGAGAATCTCGACGTCTACATCCTGTTGTCGCGCACCAAAAAGCAGGCAATCCAGTTTGAACTGGAGGGCACCAACTCCGAGGGTGACCTCGGTGTCGGCGGCGGCATCACATGGAACAACCGCAACATCTTCCATGGCGGCGAAGTGCTCACCGCAAAGCTCCGCGGCGCCTACGAAAGCCTGTCGGGAAATCTCGAGGGGCTGATCAACGACCGCTACACCGAGCTGGCAGCTGAGGTGGGCATCACATTCCCCAAACTCAAGGCGCCATTCCTGCGTAGCGGCTTCAAGCGGCGCAGCCCGGCCACCACCGAGTTCGCGCTGACGTTCATGTGGCAGGAGCGGCCCGAATACACCCGCGTGATCGCAGGCGCCGCATGGCGCTTCAAGTGGGCCACGCTCAGCAACCGCACCCGCCGCACATTCGACCTGATCGACCTCAACATTGTGTCGCTGCCCCGCTCCACGGTGAATTTCATCGACAACATCGCTCCCGACAACCCGTTGCTGCGCTACAGCTATGAGGACCACTTCATCCTCCGCACCGGCTTCACATGGTACAAGACCAACCGCCGCACACCCGCCACTGCCTCCACGCTCTACCGCCTGCCGCCTCAGATCAACACCTACACACTTCGCTTCGCCATCGAGACAGCCGGCAACCTGCTCTTTGCAGTCTCGAAAATGGTGGGACAGCACAAAAAAGACGGTGCCTACAAAATATTCGGCATCCCCTACGCCCAGTATGTCAAAGGGGAAGCCGACTACACCATCAACCACGCCTTTTCATCGCGCAGCTCCATCACGTTCCATTCCGGCCTGGGAATCGGTTACCCCTATGGCAACGCGTCGATGATCCCATTCGAGAAACGGTTCTATGCCGGCGGCGCCAACTCGGTGCGCGGCTGGAGCGTGCGCTCGCTCGGCCCCGGCTCGTTCGACGGCCACAACAACGTCACCGACTTCATAAACCAGTGCGGCGACATATCCATGTTGCTGTCGCTCGAGTTGCGCAGCAAACTGTTCTGGGTGTTCGAGGGCGCGCTCTTTGTCGACGCCGGCAACGTGTGGACCATCAAAAGCTACCCCAACCAGGCCGGCGGCCTGTTTCGTTTCAAGGATTTCTACAAAGAGATAGCCATGGCCTACGGTGTTGGTCTGCGTCTCGACTTCACCTATTTTCTCCTCCGCTTCGACCTTGGATTCAAGGCACACAACCCCGCCCGCGGACAGGAACGCTGGCCCATAGCGCACCCCGACTGGGGACGCGACGCCACCTTCCACTTCTCGGTGGGATACCCCTTCTGATTCTTACAGCATTTGAAACAATTTGTTATGAAACAACTTGTGATTTTCGACCTCGACGGCACTCTGCTCAACACCATTGCCGACCTCGGCAATGCCGCCAATCATGCGCTTGAGCGTGCCGGGCTGCCCCTCCACCCCATCACGGCCTACCCCCGCTTCGTGGGCAACGGCGTGCGCCGACTCATCGAGCGCGTGCTTCCCGAGGGGCTCCGCACCTCCGAAAAAGTCGACGAACTTCTCGCTTATTTCAAGGAATATTACGACTCGCATCTCCATGTCGACACCGTGCCCTACCCCGGCATCCCCGAGCTTCTTGCCGAACTTACCCGCCGCGACATCAAGGTGGCCGTGGCCTCCAACAAATATCAGAGCGCCGTGGACCGTCTGATCGGCCATTTCTTCCCCGACATACCCTGGGCGGCCGTCGAAGGGCAGAAAGAGGGGTTTCCCACCAAACCCGACCCGTCGATTGTATTCGAGATTCTGTCGCTGGTGCCCACCCCCAAATCGGAAGTGCTCTATGTGGGCGACTCGGGCGTTGACATGGAGACTGCCCGCCGCGCGTGCGTCGACTCCGTAGGCGTCACCTGGGGATTCCGCCCGCTTGAGGAGCTTCTGGCCAACCATGCCGACCAGATTGCCGGCACGCCCAACCAGATATTGCGACTGGCGATATAACTGCCGCCATCCCCACAAATCCCATTCCCCATCAAACCGCATTCACAATGAAAAAAGTGTGGAAACTGCTGCGTGTGCTGCTGCTCCTGTTTTTCGGCAGCTCTATCGGCGCCGTAATCCTTTTCAGATTCGTGCCGGTGCCTGTGACCCCTCTCATGATTATCCGTGCTGTAAACCCGCAGGGCACCGACACGCAGAAAGAACGCGAGCGCCACTGGCAACACCAATGGGTGAGCTACGACGAGATTTCGTCGTGGATGCCACGCGCCGTGGTGGCATCGGAGGACGGGCGTTTCTATGAGCACCACGGATTCGATTTCAAGGAGATTCAGAATGCCATTGACGAGGGGAAGGCAGGCAAACGCCAGCGCGGAGCCTCCACGATTTCGCAGCAGACCGCCAAGAATGTGTTTCTATGGCCCGGCCACTCATGGGTGCGCAAGGGGCTTGAAGCCTATTTTACGGTGCTAATAGAGCTTTTCTGGTCGAAAGAGCGCATTATGGAGGTGTATCTCAACAGCATCGAAATGGGCGCGGGCATCTACGGCGTGGAGGCCGCCTCGCAGCACTATTTCGGATGCACGGCAAAGGAACTGTCGAAACCGCGGGCGGCTCTGATAGCGCTCTGTCTCCCCTCGCCGCTCAAACGCGACCCGGCACACCCGTCATCCTACATGCGGCGGCGCCAGCGCACCATCATGCGTTATATGTAGAGTTGTAGCGGCGCAGAAATTCCTCCAGCGAGTCGGCCGAGGTCAGACCGAATTTGCTGCGCAGACGCCAGCGCGCCTGCTTCACCGACTCGGGACGGATGCCGAGCACACCGGCGATATGTTTGTTCTCCATGCCGGTGACGATATACGATGACATGCGTATGTCGGCCGCCGTCAGCGTTGGATAGTCGGCCTTGAGGCGTTCGGAGAAACCGGGATGCACCTCACCGAATACCTCCACGAAACTTTCGCGGTGCTGTTTCACGCTGCTGTGCTGACGGATGGTGCTTCCGAACTTGATTGCCGTGGACCGGCTCACCTCGCCCAATTCCGACAGGCGGGTCATCTCCGACTCCATGTCGTTGATCAACCGGTCTTTCTCCTTTATCACCAGTTCATTGGCAAGCAGTCGCCGGTTGGTGCGCTCGAGTTCCAGATCGTTGCTCAACTTTGCAAGCCGCTGTTGCTGCAGTTTGCGCCAGAACACGATGCACGCGCCGATGAGCAGCAGTAACGCAGCGAAACAAACCGAAATAGTGAATATCACCGACTCGCGGTTTTTAAGCTCCGCCTGGGTGTGAAGCATGCGGATTCGTCCGGCCAGTATGGCGTTGCAGACATCGGTGCCATTGTTTGCTCTGTTGATCGAGTCGTTGAGCTCGGCCCATTCCCGCAGATATTCCAGAGTGCTGTCGACATTCCCTTCGTCAACCCAGTAGCTGGATGCCGACCTCAGGTAATCCCTGACCATAGAGGGATTTTCTGCCTGATCAATATACTTTCGACCAAAGTCAAGATACTCCCGAGCCTTTTTGAGATTATTATTGCGAAGTGCCACCTCGGTCAGAAACGCTGAATATAGTGTGTAAAGCTGCCCCGCGCCCGGATCTTCCTGGGCAAGCCGGAAAGCCTCGTCAAGCGCCACCGTATCGCGGTGACGAAGCGAATACACATTAATCAGCACCCTGTGACGCACAGCGTCGGGCATCCTGTACACTGTGTCCTGAAGCATATCATGCCATTCTCGCTCGCATGCCGCGGTGTCGCCCGACAACAGATATACATTCGCCAGATTCATGCGGTTGTTAGCTGCTATATCCGCATACCCGCCGAGTATGACCAGCGAGTCGCTCTTGCGCAGATATTGTTTCGCCTCGTCGTAGACACCAAGCTCATAGAGAAACAGGCCGATTTCCTGCGCAGCCGCACCCGAAATCACCAAATCGCCGGTACTGAGGAAAAATTCATACTGGTCTACAAGCTCCTGATACCGTTCGACCGTCGGTTCATGATAATCCAGATCAACCTGCCATTTCATGCGCCGGTAATCATAGGGAGAACGCGCCGAGTCGGTCATCGCTATGGCACTGTCGATATATGCGCTATACAGGGAATCCTCGCTGAGATAGAATTGTGCGCGTCCCCGCCAGAACATGGTGCGCCGGGCAATCACCTCGTCATCGGGATGAAGGGCGGCAATGCTCTCCATCCTTTCAACGATGGGAAAAATCTCGGGTATCGACTCGCATGCTATCATAAGGCGTTCCACGCGCAGTGTCAGCGAGTCGAATTCCGGGTCAACGGGTGTCCATCCGAAAGGCGACAGATTCCGTTGGCGGTGGCACGACGACCCCGCCAAAAGTGTAAGAATCAATATAAGTAAGAAGGCAGGTAACTTTTTCATTACTCTGCAAAGTTAGCGCTTTTTTAACATCTTTATCCCCTAATATACCCCGTTTATGCCCCGGATTTGCCTTTGTAGACCGCAAATAGACCGCTTTAAAGACTGTTTCCTCCCCTTTTTGTCTACCTTTGCACCACTCCGCGAAAATTCTATCACAATTATATGAGACAATTCTTACTTATCGCATTTCTGGCCGCAACAGTTTTCAGCGGCCGGGCCATCACTTACCAGTACGACAATTTCGACGCTTCGAAAAAAACTTGTCGCCTCCTCAGCTGGGGCGGCAACCAGCCTACCTCGGGCAAGCTCGTGCTGAAGGACACCTATGAAAAGGATGGTGTCACCTACGAAATCAACTCTATCGCGCCCCACGCCCTCGACAATCTCACCGAAGTCACAGAAATTACCATCGGCGCAAACATCAAGGAAATCGGCAGCAACTGCTATGCTACCCCATGGGCTGCAGCCGAAAACTTCTATAATTGTTCCAAACTTACCACTTTCAAAGTCGCCGACGGCAACAGCTTCTATATGGCCACCACCAACGGCCTGCTCATCCGCAAGGAGAAGGACGAATACGTGCTGGTGCGTGTGCCCCAGAAATTCACCACAGCCAACGGCAAACTAATCCCCGGAAGCAGCATCGAAACCATCGCCCGTAACGCATTCCACGGCAACAGCACCATCACCACCCTTGTGCTCCCTCCAAATCTGGAGGCACAATACATTGGCGGAGCTTTCACCGGCATGAAAAAGCTGACCTCGTTTGAAGTGAACAGCAACAACCGGGAAATGGAAGCTATCAACGGCGTGCTCTATACCGTCGACCGGAAAACCCTCCTGGCTTTCCCGCAGGCTGCCTCCGCCACCAAGTTCAACGTTCCCTCGTCAGTCACCGCCATCGGCGAATGCGCATTCCAGGGGAGCCGCAACCTCAACGAAATCGGGCTTTCAAGCGTTACCACAATCGGCAAAAACGCCTTTGCCAACTCGGCGCTGACGGTACTGACAATCCCCGCCTCGGTAACTGAAATCGAAGCCGGAGCATTCCGCAGCTCAAAAAAACTTGAAGCGGTTGATTTCCGCGGCAAACTGAAGCTCGGCGACGCCGTCTTCAAAGGATGCAAAAATCTTGCATCGGCCAACTTCTCGCCCGACATCCTCATGGCGAAAGACAGCACCTTTGCCGGCACAGCCTTCACCAAAATATCATTCAAGGCAGCCCCGGGTCACAAATTCGAATGGAATGAGTGGAGCGAATGCGTCGGGGCCTACACATTCTACAACTGCCCCAACCTCACCGAACTCGACCTCTCCAAGTACAACGACGAAGGCGCAAGCCTCACCCTCGGTCTCGAAGTCACCGCCAACTGCCCCAAACTCACCAAAGTATTACTCCCCAAAGCCACCTCATTCGTCGGCGGCAAAGACCCTCAGAGCAATTTCGGCACCAACTCCAACATCTCCATGATTGTCCTGGGCAAATTCACGAGAGTCGGCACCCCGATGCTATATTACACCTCGGGCAAGCACATCGTCAACGTCTACAACCGGGCCACCGCAAATAACGTGGAATACTCCCCGTTCGCCTACTTTTTCGAAGTCCTTCCCGAAGCCACCGTCACCCGCCGATACTACATCGACGCTTACAAACTCAAGACCGGTGTAGGCTTCACCTATGTGGATCCCGGAGCCGAATACTTCATTCCCGGAGGCACAATCCAGAACTATCAGGACGCCGTCGACACCGAAGGGTGCAAAGTGAAAGAAATTTACAACATCCGCCTCGAAGAATCCTTCGGCCGCGTATTCCTCGAAAGCAAAATGCCCCCGCGCATCCAGTTCAAGTCGATCGAAATCGACGGCAAATACTCCGCCTATGTCGGCAAAGACGGTTACGCTCCCCTCGGTTCTGCCGTCCACACAGGCAAAACCCTCACCGTAAAATACACCCTCGACGGCGTGGAATTCCAGACCGACTACCCCCTGGAAGAGCTGCGCAACGCAGGCATTGACAACATTACCGCCGACGCCGCACCCCTCTCCTACGAAATCCACACCCTCGCAGGCATCGCCGTGACCGCCGGCTCAGGCGCCCCCGACCTCTCCGCCCTCACCCCCGGCATCTACATCGTCACCACACGCCTCACCGACGGCCGAACCCACACCGAGAAACACCTCGTCCGATAACACCCTTCCCCTCTCTTATCTCTCTCCAAATTCTCATCTCTCTACATTTCTCTCTCCTCCCCTCTCCAAACTCTCTCCAAAGCAAAATCCCTACAACCCGCATACCCTCAGGGCGCCATGCAACCACGCATGACGCCCTGTTTTAATCGAAAAAACACCCCGTTTTAATCAAAAAATAAGCAAAAAACCTACTCCAAAGCAAAAAAGCCGCAAAACATTTGGCAGATTCAAAAAAAGTTCCTACCTTTGCAACGCTGAAACAGAAAAGCCCGTCGCAACCAACGCAGCGACAGAGCATAAACGCAGAAAGCAAACCCACCAAGGTGCCATAGCTCAGTTGGTAGAGCAAAGGACTGAAAATCCTTGTGTCACTGGTTCGATTCCCGTTGGCACCACTGAAAATCAGAGAGTTACAGAAATGTAACTCTCTTTTTTTGTTCTTTTCACTTGAAAACGTCCTCGGAAACGCAGACTGTGTAAACCAGCGTGTAAACCTAAAGGTGGCAGGCGACTTTTTATATGGAGGATGCAGAATAAGTACCGTTCTTTTGAATTTTAACCTCCATCACTAATTTTCAACGATTTTTCAGATTCAAGCGTTTCTATATCAGCAATAATCGTTAAATTTGCCTATGTGAAACTGATTGAACTGAATCTGCAACGCATCTTGGACTTGTGCCTTAAGCATAAGGTCAGAACCCTTTCTGTCTTTGGCTCTATCCTCACGGATAGATTCAACGACCAAAGCGATGTGGACTTGCTTGTGGATTTTGATCCGATAGACCATGACACATTTGATTATGTCGGCAACTATTTCGACTTAAAGGATTCATTGGAGCAGTTGTTCAATCGTAAAGTGGACTTTATGGAATACGGGGGAAACCTCAATCCAATCTTCAAGGCATTGGTTGACAAGAAAAAACAGTTGATATATGGATGATTATATAGCCGTTTATATGCCCGAAAAAAGATATGCCTATACGCTTGATTTTATTGGAAATGCTTGCATAGCCCAATGAAAATTGCTTACTTTCCATTGAGATAATTAACGTATTGACAACCCCAATTTCGGATTCTGATTGGTGATTTTGATAGAATACATTTTGTTAAATTGAGTTAATACACTTGAGCTATTTGCTTATTTATTAGGATTCCACGAACTTATGCATTATATAGAGGGCTTTGAGAATCGGCAAGTGGGATGAGTGCCGAAATTGCCTTATGCATAATGCTATAAGATATCAGTAGCGCAAATGATATTATCCACCCTCATATTGAATGTATATATTTGGAAACCACGCAACTATACAAATACAGGCAATGTCGGTGACACCACAAAAAAGACCGCTAATTCTCAACGAGTTAGCAGTCTTTTGTTTAATCTCACCTCTTAGGGTCACCACAACCTCCAGTTCGATGTGGCTCACCGGAGTCAAAAGGCACCACACAATACTTAACATTCAGTGGATTTTTAACATTTTATTTTCGTCGATTTTGTTTACTTTACGTCTTATAAACAGAAGCATCAATTACGGGACGTTATGTTTATGAAGACACGGCACAAAATCATCAGCAAGATAATCGAGGATAATCTCGACTATCTTGTGCGTTTTGCGTATTATCGGATTGGCAACCATGATGAGGCCGAAGATCTTGTATACGATGCCGTTCTGAAATTTCTGGAGAGGGATACTGACAATATTAAGCCGGAAAGCGTGAGACTATATCTTTTCAGGATTGTCCATAATCTGTGTCAGGATTATGCCCGGTCAGGCAAACGGGACATCATGCATATAGAAGATTCTGATATAGAGGACACACCCGATGAGATACTTGACATGGAGGATGCGGACAGGATAAATGCCTGTCTTGACAGTCTTCCCTCGCGTGAGGCCGACATCATACGCATGAATGTAGTTGACGGTCTGTCGTTTGTAGAAATCAGCAGTATTCTATCCGTTCCTCAGTCTACTGCCAAATCCAGATATAAATCGGGAATGGATAAACTCAGGAACCTGTACATTAACCCTAAAAATTCATAGTATGGATGATTACAAAGAAATAAAGGAGTTGTTGAAGCCACGCCGCGAAATAAAGGCTTCCAATGAATTGCGCCTTAAGGTCATCCGTGCCGTGAAACGGAAAAACAGAAAACGGGTGGTTCGTAATTGGGTTTTCGGCGGGATTAGCCTGAGTGCGGTGGCGGCAGTTTTGTTGCTTGTGTTTGTACCTTCGGGAATGTCAGCCAAGGAGATTCTCGCCGAGGCAATAAACGCACTCGGTGGTACCGAGGATATTGAGATGATTGCAGAGGTCAGGACTCGACCGGTAGAAAATTTCAAATATATAGATGTAACTGAAAATTTTGTAACACATCACATCTACATTGCCGACTCCGATTCGCTTCCGAGATGGAGAATTGACAAGGGTGAGCGTGTGGCAACAGGAAACGGCACTGACATCTACACATGGATGCCCGCGCTCAAATTAGGCTGGCACCTCCCGGAGTCTGAAGAAGAAAAGGTCTTGGGATATATGGCAACCCTACTCACCCCCCGGAAGATATTGGAAACAGAACTGGCAAATTGCATCGGCGGCAAAGGCGGTGAATATACGGTAAATAAAAGCGGAGACGATATAATTCTTACCGTTCATGCCATGCCGCAAGGAAATTTTGATAATCCTTACCTGCTGAACTCATCTATCGCCGAATCCGAAAATATCCGAAGATATGTGATTGATGCTGAATCAAAAAGGCTTAAAAGTGCCACAGTCAGTGTGATCGCTGGCAGTCGGGAAATACCGGTGCTGAAAATCACATCCATAAATTACGGGCTACATAGGAACGATATATGCCGCCTCGCCGATGGCATCCGTTATGTCGAGACAGAAAACCGTCCTGTCGGCTTGAAAGACCTCAGTGCGGAGGAAGCGGCCACGACCATACTTAACGCCTTCACAGACTGGAATGAAGCGATTCTCGACAAAGTAATGATGAGGGAAGTGTCAGATGTGACATACAAGGAAAAATTCAGTGGTTCAAGACTGATCTCGATAGGACATTCCTTCACCTCGGGGACAGGAAATTCAATTTTCGTTCCTTATACGCTTGAACTCCGAGACGGTACAATGCAAAGGCACAACATAGCCTTGCAGAAAACCGATTCCTGCGGATGGGTCGTAGTCGGAGGCCTTTAACGAATTAAACAATCAAAAAATCATAATTCAATGTCATTAAGAAACTTAATGGCAGGGCTATTGCTCTGCCTGACAGTCAACACACTTTTTGCTGAGGTGAGGACCTACGTAGGCAACGTAAAGGATGATTCCGGCCATACTCTGGAGTTTGTCAATGTGACACTCCAGAACCTAAATGATTCGACATTGATTGACGGAGCTGTCACTGATGCTGAAGGAAAGTTTTCTGTAAGAGGATACGGCAATTCCGTGTTCCTGAAAGTCTCGGCAATGGGCTTTGAGGACAGGATTATAGACAATCCGGATCACAACTTAGGTGATATTTTCCTTGTCCCGGCATCGTACATGCTTGGCGAGGTATCAATCAAAGGTTCACGTCCGATGGTAAAACTAAAAGGAGACGGGGTACAGATTCCTGTATCCGGCACATATCTCGCCAACACCGGAACCGCCCTCGAAGTGCTCGGCAAGATGCCTTTCGTTACAAAAACTGTCTCCGGGATCGAGGTGCTTGGAAAAGGGATACCTCTCATCTATATAAACGGCAGGCAAGTAAGGGATATGTCGGAACTTGACCGGCTTGCCTCCACGCAGATTAAAAGCGTTGATGTCATAACCAATCCCGGAGCTCGTTATGCTTCCAATGTGAATTCTGTGATAAGAATAACCACTGTCACGCCTGTCGGAGAAGGTTTTTCTTTCAACGACCGCACAACCGTAGGTTACAAACATTATGCCTATCTCTTCGAGCAGGTCAATTTCAATTGGCGCAAGAAGGGTTTTGACTTTTTCGGAATGTTGAATTACGAGAATTACCGTGAACGACCGGGGTTTTACAATACGACGCTCCAATATCTCAAATCCGGCATTGTTAAACAGAACAGCTCAGGAAGAGATTTTGCAAAATACCCGGTCTATCAAGGTAAAATAGGGCTGAACTACAATGTATCGTCGCATAACTTCGGTTTCTATTATGACTTTTCTTTCAGACCCTCTACCTCTGAAGGGAATTCTTTGACTGACCGCTATATCAACAATGAATTTTCCGAGACTCTTGAGAATCTTTCCGATATATCCCGTCATAACCGGCAACATCTTCTCAGTGCATATTATACCGGCGAATTTGGGAAGTGGCACTTGTCGGCCAATTTTGATGCGATGTGGCAGATAAACGACAGGCATAACGCAGAAACAGAGATTTCGACGATGAATCAGGAACGGGATTTTACGACGTTAAATGATGTTGGGAACCGACTGTTTGCCGACAACATCACGGCATCTTTCCCGGCATGGAAAGGCGACATCAGATTTGGCACAGAAATCACTAATATTTACCGCACAGACAAATACAGCGGCAATGCCGATTTCATAAGCGACAATGACATCAGGATCAGCGAGACTACCACAGCTCTATTTGCCGAGGCCGAACAGACCTTCGGAGTTGTCACGGCAAACGCTGGACTTCGTTGGGAAAACACTGATTCCCGATACTGGCAGTTCGGGCGCCTTAGCGAGGACCAAAGCCGCAGATACCATAACATATCTCCATCGGCTTCCTTGTCATTCCCGATAGGCAAGGTAAATACCCGTCTGTCATATATGAGAAAAATATCCCGTCCTGCCTTTGAACAGCTTAGTTCCGCAATAAAATATATTGATAGATACACCTATGAATCCGGCAATCCCGGTCTGAAACCGATTTATCGTGATTACGTCTCGGCATCCGCTTCATGGAAAGACCTCGTAATCGAACTGGAATATTATTCGACTAAAAATTATTTTATGTGGCAGACCTCAGAGTATCCGGGTAATAGTGATGTAACCTTGCTGACTATGGTAAACATGCCCCGATTCAATTCTTATGGAGCATATCTCAACTGGTCTCCCACCTTCTTTGACTGTTGGCATCCGTCATTAATGGCCGGATTCCAAGGACAGGATTTCAAAATTACCCATGCGGGCAAGATAATGAAACTGAACCGACCTTTAGGAACTTTCAGATTCGACAACGCCATACATCTTCTCTGGGACATTTGGCTGAACGTGGATTTCTCGGCAAGGACTTCCGGAAACGGAGACAATTACTATCTGAAACCATATTGGCAATGTAATTTGGGGCTTTATAAATCCTTGGACAACGACAGATGGAGCGTGAAGTTGCAACTCAACGATGTTTTCGACACATGGCGTCAGGATATAGTCTCCTATGATGCTCTGAGTAGCATATCTGCAAAAAAGATATACGATACACGTGATCTGTCAGTCACAATCAGGTATAATTTTAATTCCGCACGCTCCCGCTATAAGGGACGCGGCGCGGGAAATACGGCTAAAGACAGACTTTGAAACCGGATCTTCCCGTTTCTCTCCGCCGAGTCGTATTACCTCTCCTACGGCAGTTCATTGTTGTATGCGGTTGCTGTGTCAAAGAGCCGGTATCGGGTTTCGATGGCTTCTATTGCAACATCCTTGCATTGCGTGAGATCAATTATCCGGAATTTTCAAAATTAACAAAATTATCGATATAAGCTATATACAAAGGACATGGCATCTGTGAAGATTTCAATCCGTTTCCAGTCTGCTCATTTAGGGCAGGCTTCTTTATGCTAAATTGTCCGATTTTAATTAACTTTGCTTTAAGAAAGCGTATTAGATTCAATGTATGAGATAGCATCAACAAACTAAGATCTTGTAAAAAAATGAATATAGAACAGCTCCGCAATTATTGTCTTTCACTGCCATTCGCTACAGAGCGGAGGCCGTTCGGACCGGATACATTGGCAATGGAGATTGGCGGACGGATGTTCTGCCTTATGACGCTGGACGGCCAATGGGATTTCTACAATATCAAAGTGGATCCCGACTATGGTGTTGAGCTTTGCGATAGATATTCCGGAATAAGACCCGGCTATCACATGAACAAGCGTCACTGGATTTCTGTGGATTTCAACGGCGATGTTTCCGACCGATTTCAGGAAAGACTGATTTACCATTCCTATTGCCAGACAGCCAGCAAACTTCCGAAGAGGGTTCAGAATCAACTTGGCCTAACCGGATTATTGGAAGCCGAACGGAAGAATAACAGGAATATCCGGTGAGCGGGATACGCGGGTCCAAGTTGCCGAACATCAAAATTATTACAAAAAATCGGCAACTTTTTCAAGCTGCCGATTCAAATGAGGTTAAAATCAGGTTATATAGTGCGATTGTTCGCGCTATCGGTTATGCGAATGGAGGTATTCCTTATGCAGGTAGTAGTTACGCCGGATAAAGATGATATAGGCCACGGCAAGGAGCACGGTCACGCCTCCGAGGTAGAAATAATGGTTGACCGGCAGGAATATCATGCCGAACGAGATGGCAAGCTGTAGTGATATGTAAATCAGCGCCACTGCCAGTTGCGGCATATGCAGCTCATTGGCCATCAACTCATAAGCATGTTTGCGGTGCGCTTCGAGCAGGTTTTCACGCAGCATGATACGGTGGCAGATGGTAAGCACCGTATCGGCGCCATATACAGCAAGAAACACGATATACGCAAAGTCTCCGGTCTTGATTATCAGGTTGCCAAGCACAAACACTATGATAAACGCCATGGTGATTGAGCCGACATCTCCCGCAAAGCACCTGGCTTTCTTCCGGAAATTGAAGTAGCAGAACACCAGTACCCCAAGTCCCACAACATACAGAAACGATGACGGCATAAAGCCCAGCGTGTGGTTAAGATAGATCAGCGGAGCAAGCACGGCGAGCGAATAACCGCCGGTTATACCGTTTATGCCATCCATAAAATTGTAGGCATTGAGTATTCCGACACTGATTGTCAACGCTATGGCCACCGCCCACCAGTCATGCCAGCTGAGAATGCCGAACTGGCAGAACATCAGAAACACCGACGCAAACTGCACTATCAGCCGCAACGCATCGGACAGCGGATGAATATCGTCGATAAAGCTTACGATTCCCACCAGCGTAACTCCCAGCAGGAACCATGGCCAGGCCACACCGAAGAAGGCGGCATAAATCCACACCATAAGCAGGAATATGATGCCTCCTCCGCTGAGCGCCACTGAAGTGTGCGAGCTCCGGGTGTCGGGGTTATCTACGATCTGATACTTCCGGGCAATGCGGAAGTATATCATTTCCAGACAGAAAAGGAGAGCGAATATAATGAGATATTCCATCAGTCTCAGCATTTTCAGAGCAGGCTCTCATAAAGCGAGAGATACCGCCCGGCACAAATGGTTTTGTCATACTTGCGCAAAGCCAGCTCCCGGCAATGTCGTCCGAAGCTCCCGCTTCCGGCCTGCCTGATCTTTTTCACGGCGTCATAAACCGATTCAACATTCTGATTTTCAGCAACATACCCCGTGGGAGGATCAGCGTTTACCAGCGAAGGTGGCGCCGAATTGTCGAAAACCACTACCGGTGTGCCGCAGGCGTAGGCTTCCACGACAGTCATTCCGAAAGTTTCGGCCGCCGACATTACCGTCACCACATCGGCGCGTGAATAGAGAGCCGCCAGCTTTCCGGTGTCGGTCGTGTGCGGCACAGCTATGATGTTGTGGGGCAAACCCTTGGCAAAGCGCGGATTCATGCCAACCAATACTATTATCTCGTCGTCGGCAAGCATCTCCGACATTCTCAGGTAGTGCTTCATCCCCTTGCGTTCAGTCCACTGCGAGGCGGCGGCGAGAATCACGAATTTTCCGGGGAACATGGAAGAGATCTGCGGGTCATCACCGGGACGGAAAGCCGCAGTATCGACTCCGTTGGCGATGACATGAATGGGTCTGTCGCCTAAAAACGATTCGCGCAGCTGATCTGCCACCCACCGACTCACGGCCACTACATGAAGATTCCCGTTAGCGCTAAACAGCTGCTTCTTAAGCCTATAGTTTTGCGCGGATCTGTTAAAAAAAGTCTTGGGATATTCCCCGCGCATCGGGCAGTCGTGGCAACCGGTCTTGAAACTGTCACAATTCCGGCTGACAAAGTACATGCAGTGACCGGTCACAGCCCAGAAATCGTGCATCGTCCACACAACCGGGATGTCGGTGCTGTTGAGAAATTCAAACAGCAGCCTGTAGTTCAGATAATGGTCGTGAAGATCATGTAACTGGATTATGTCGGGCCTGATGGCTTTGATCCGTTCAATCAGTCTTGCGGTAGCCCGTCCCGAGCAAAGCCCCTCATTATCAAGCACCCTCTGTGAGGCATAATGAAGATAGGGATTTAACCGGCTGCCTATTCTGATCAGGCGAGATGCCGAATCACAGGCATCCCGGCCATAAGCAATATAACTCTCCCAGCCGCGCGAAAGCGCCTCCTCCCCTATTATCTCGGTGATTTTGCCGATCGCGCCCCGGTTGGCAGTGGCGTTGATCTGAAACAGGACAGGCATATCTTGACAAGGCTGCAGAGTGTCGGTCACCGCCCCTGTCAGGGCAGTTTTTCTACGTCGTGGGGATTGATGAACACCGTGGCGCCACCTAAGAGGGCGAGGCTGACCACAAGTGTGTGGGTGCCGTCGGAGTTCTCGCGGATTTCCCCTTCGAGACCGCGGAGATTGCCACGGATTACGCGCACAGTGTCCTTGACACGAAATTCCGTAGGCACGAATTCCACAGGCGAATCAGCCTGTCCGAGCATAAACTTCAACTTTCTGATCTCGGTATCGCTGACCACGGCCACCGGTTTGTTCAATCCACCCGACCGGGCGGAGCGGTTGACCAGAAAGCGGTTGATATATGGCAATGTAACAATTCTCCTACGTTCCGGTTCCGTACATTTCACAAATACCATCGAGGAGATCACCACTCTGTCAACTATTTTGCGGCGGCCATTGGCCCACACACGCATCTCTTTCTGAGTGGCGACATAATTTTCTATACCGGCGGCGCTGAGTTTTTCGCCGACAGCTTTCTCATGGCGGGAGTTTACAATCGCCACGAACCATTTGGCCGCGGGCAAGCCTACGGCACCGTCAACGCCCTTGGGCGCTGTCGTCAATCCTTGATCTATATCTGTTGTAGAGGCCATAAAGACTCATCAGACTGCACACCCTTTAGAGCCAAAGTGTGCAGATCTTGCCACAAAGATAACGCTTTTTTTGTGAATTCCCTCCAAGTTCCCAATCCAATATCGTTCCAATATCGTTTGTGTTTTACAGCATAACCGATTGCCATCTCAAAAAATCTTTGTAACTGTGCATAAATAGCAAGCATTCGCATGTATTTGATACTGAGGATGAATACAATATATCATATGAATAAATTACCTCCAGCTAATCCATGATTAAATCAATGTAAATCAGATGGCATTACCGATAAACATAGAAGACCTACTCAATAAACGCAAAGTTGAGTCAAATCGCATAGAATTTAAGAGTGGATGGAATGCTGACAAAATTTACCGTACCATCTGTGCTTTTGCGACCGATCTTGACAATACAGGCGGAGGATATATTCTTGTCGGCGTGGAGCAGGATGAAAACGGTATTGCAAAACGTCCAGTTAAGGGTTTGCCAATTGAGGAAATCGATGATATCCTGAAGGCTATGGTCGGCTATGATGCTAAAATCTCATCTTCAAATTTGCGCTCAGTATCATATAACACGAAGGTTTCGGTAGAAGATATTGATGGGAAAACCGTTCTTGTCATTTGGGTACCTACCGGTCCTAACAGACCCTATTGCGTTGCTGAGAGCGTGGTGGCAAAGAATAAGTCACCTCTGAAATATTATATCCGGAGCAAAGCATCTACTGTTGAAGCCAGAGGCGAGACGCTGGATGAAGTGAGAGCTCTTGCAAACCGGATCCCTTTTGATGAGCGTGGAAATGAAGCCATTAAAATTGATGATATTTCTGCAGTACTTGTTTATGAGCACCTTAAAGCTGTTAAAAGTAAACTTGCTGACAATTTTGCAACACGCTCTTTGATTGATGTCCTTGATGAAATGGACTTGTTGACCGGCCCGTCAGAAAGTCGGCTTATCAAGAACGTTGCCGCTATGATGTTTTGCGAACACCCGGAAAAGTTTTTTCCGGTCACACAGGTTGACATTGTCCTGTTTCCTGAAGGGTGCATTGAGAACCCCGACATTATGATTGAGGTGCCGAAGATTGTAGGGCCGGTACCAAAAATGATTCGAGAAACACTCTCCTATATAAGAACGAACGTCATAAAAAAACGGATTTCAAAGCCGAATGATAAAGAGAAATCCGACAAGGCCTATAATTATCCTTATCAAGCATTTGAAGAATCGGTTGTGAACGCATTGTATCATCGCGATTATCAGGAGCGTGAACCAGTAGAGATTACGATAGAACCTACACATGTTGACATTCTTAGTTATTCCGGACCAGATAGATCTATAACCTCAGAAGCTATAAAAGCGGCGCAAAAACTGAAAGCCAGAAGATACCGGAATCGCAGATTAGGTGATTTTCTTAAAGAACTCGATCTGACAGAAGGACGCGCAACCGGGATACCTACAATACAGAAGTCACTAAGGGAAAATGGATCCGAAAAAGCATCTATTAATACCGATGAGGACAGAACTTATTTCCTCTTGACTATCCCATGCCGTCACGACATGATAAACTATAATGGTCTAAATACTGCTATCGATTCTTACCAAGACCTTGACACCCGACTTTTACAAATACTTGGACAAGCATCTGCAAAAGTACAAAATGCTGTATATCAAAGCAATATATCCAACACAGAACAACTTTTACAAATACTTGAACAGCTATCTGTAAAAGTCTGGAATAAATCGAAGAAATCGGTTGACAAGTCATTGCTGTCTCAGTATGCTATTGAGACAATCGAATATCTAAGTATCAATCCTTTAACCATCAAAGATATAATTGGATCTATAAATTGTGCCGACAGTACCGAGTTCCGTAGAAAGATTCTAAATCCCTTAATAGCTATGGACTGTATATCCATGACAAATCCTGACAAGCCGACTAGTTCTAAACAAAAATATACACTGACAGATTTCGGCAGACATTTGTTTGAACAATGAGCAGAAGATCGACACTGTATTTTTACGACTGTGAAATGTTCATGCAAGAAATTGTATACTCATACTTCTATAAAAAATAATTTTACTTCTGACACCGTATATACATATTGACAGTTAATACAGGGTATTTATTCAGGGGATATTTTCTCGGGATGTTGATGTTGTGTTGGTATGTTGTTGGCTTTTGGCCGTTGATGTTTTTCTGCGGAATATAGATTTGAATTTGGGGGTTTGGAAAATTATATATATAATTTTGCATCGCAATGCACATAGAAGCGCTTAGGGCTTTGAGGGTGGGTTGCAGACATAATAAAAGCGCTATTTGTGCTTTGTTCTTGGCTCATAAGAATTCTCGCAACATTAGTGTCCACTAATGTTTTGAAGTCACAAGTTCAAATACCTCCGTTCCTGCCGGTTATTCAAAGGAAGGTCTCGCGATAAGTTACGGTTTGACGTCATTTATTCTCAAACTCACCAACGCCACCACCTCCAGACTGACATTCACCCAGTCAAAAAGTTATGGCACTTGTCCCACCTCTACACAGGCACAAGTAATCGTCGGCTACTGGAGTTTAGTCAACAGCGCTCTGTTAAAATATGGAGGCGCGTCTCTCGGAAGCAATTCTTATTGGACCAGCACAGGCCGCGGCAACGGGAATCAAGGCTACTATTATTCATCCGGCGGAGTTGTCTTTGCCACAAAGACAACAGCAACAAACTACGTCAGATGTGTGGCCGCCACCTTATAATCGCCACAACCCATCCTTCAAAACACGTCTGAAAATTAACACTACAGATTAATCTAAGAGAAATACACAATCTCCAAGAATCTGAAAGAGGGCTGATTCGCGCAAAGTGTCCGACCGGAAGCTTTGCCTGAATCAGCCCTTGATTATTGACTTAGTGCGGTATATTGCGGTATATTTATGTGACGGAATTTCAACTGGAATTTGGGATACAGGGGTTTGGGGCTTTTCGCGCTATCAGTCAAAAAGGATTTCGCGCCCGCTAAACATGAAGTTCGGCCCGGCAACGTACTGGGTTGCCGTAGGCGAAAACTCCTCCTGATAGCCTATATGGATATGGCCGGCGAGAATGGCCTTGAGGAGCGGTTCTTTTTTGAGCGCGGCAATAAACTCGCGCGTGGTCTTGTCGGTTTGCTGCGCCAGATAATCGCCTTTTGGCCGGGGGACTGAAGCATCGCGGAACTTTGCGCCGCCACGGGTCCAGTATCTTTCATTGGCGCGCCACATTTCATCGGAAAAGAAAGGAACGTGCATACACAGCACTATGGGCAGTCCCTTCTTGATCTCTTGATTGAAGCGCTTCACCTGATTGGGCGTCACAGTGCCATAAACATTGTCGATTGCCACAAAATTGACCCCGTTGACGGTCTTCGACTGGAATTTGGAGTCTATGCCATACACCGAGTTTATCTCGTCCCTGGTGTACGATTTATAGAGCTCGGTTCGTTCTTCCGGGATTTCGCTGAGCCACATTTCAGGAGAAAACTCGTGGTTGCCGACACTGATAATCAGGTTGTCGCCTAAATACTTTTTCGCCACATCATAATTGGCCTCGCTCTGGAAGTCGATTAAGTCGCCGGTATGCACCACGTAGTCGCAATATCGGCCGGCCCAGTCCATCGAGGCAGCGAGAGCGTCGGCCTGCAAACCGCCGAAAGTTTGCGTGCGGTCCCTTGACAAGTTACGCTTTCTATCCGATTCATGGGGATAGACACCGCTGAGATGCGTATCGGAGATATGGAGCACGGAGAACGGTTTTTCAAGTCCGATGTGGATGTTGGCGTAGGAAATGTTCATTTGCTCCCACTGGCCGCGTTTGCTGAACATTTCAAGGGTATCTTCGGCCGAAACATGCGCGCACAACGTTGCGGCTAAAAGAAAAACGAATATGCCTGCATTTCGTAAAAGATTGGTTTTCATTGCTTCAAAGTCAGCTTATGTGATGATGTAGTTTGCACCCCGGGCCTGTCAATATCTCGAAATCGCCTGGCCCGCACAAAGTCGAGTTCATGATTACAGAACGACGATACATAACGCCACGCGCCAGACTATCAAGCCAACCAGAATTCCGCCGGGAAGACTCTCGGAAAGGAGATAGTTAAGTTTTGAAGCGGTGGCTATACTCATGGTAGATTATATTTGGAAAATATCAACCGCAAAGATAATCAAAATGTTTGGTTATGCAAAATGATTATCTTGATTTATTCGCGGAGGAGGGCGAGGAGGCGGGAGAGGGCTTCCGCAGCCGGGTAGTCGGCCAGGAGGGTGACGAAACGGGAACCGATGATGGCACCGGCGGCGTTGTGTTGGGCCGCCTCGAGAGTCTGACGGTTGGAGATGCCGAAACCTATCATGCGGGGATTACGCAGATTCATTGAGTTTACCCGATTGAAATAAGCCTGCTTTGATGCGTCGAATTCCTTCTGGGCACCGGTGGTTGCCGCCGACGAGACCATGTAGATGAAGCCGTCGGTGTTGCTGTCGATAAACCGGATGCGCTCCTCCGAGGTCTCCGGGGTGATGAGCATGATGATTCGCAGCCCGTAACGGTCGGCTACCGGTTTGTATGTCTCGAGGTAATCCTTGAAAGGGAGGTCGGGGATTATCATGCCGTCGATGCCGGTCTCGGCGCATTTTTTGCAGAACTCCTCAAACCCGAAATGCATGATGGGATTGAGATACCCCATAAGTATCAGTGGGATGTCGACGTCGCGACGGATGTCGACGAGTTGGCTGAACAGCAAGCGGAGCGACATACCGTTGCGCAGCGCCTTTGTAGCGGCATCCTGAATAACCGGACCGTCGGCCATAGGGTCGCTGAAAGGTATGCCGATTTCTATCATGTCAATGCCCCCGTCGGCAAGAGTGCGGATGATTTCGGGAGCGGAATCGAGCGTCGGCGCGCCGGCGCAGAAATACAGTGAGAGAATGCCGGACTTTTTATTATTGAAGAGTCGATTTATGCGGTTCATAAATTATTGCTTTTAAACTGTTTGCGGTATTGTTTTATAAAATTGGAGAGGAGGCCGACATCTTTCAGCGCCGGAGCCGTCTCGAAACGGGAGTTAAGATCAACCCCCGCCCAGAGTGGATGACGGAATTCTGCGAGACGGTCGAGGCTGTCGGGTCCGATGCCTCCGCTGAGCAGAAATGGAGTTGTGCCCCGGTAGCCTTCGAGCACCGACCAGTCGAACTGCATGCCGCTACCTCCGCGGCACGCACAGGCGGTGTCAAAAATAAAATATTCACAAATTCCTTCGTAAGGAGCCATGTCGGGCAACGGTGCGTCGCCGCCGACGCTGAACGCCTTTATCAGCGTCACACCATCGGGGAGCCTCGCGGCGAGCGCCCTGCACCGGGCGGCACTCTCACTGCCATGGAGCTGCACTTTGCCGAGTCCATACTCCCCTACCATTTTCAGAATGAAATCTTCGGAAGCATCGACAAACACACCCACGCGGGGCGTCGCATCGGAGGGCGCGGGCAGAGGAGAGCAGACAAAGCGAGGCGATCTGCTGGCAAAAATCAGCCCTAAGAGATCCACTCCGAGCGCTTCCACGGCAGCGATATTAGTCCGGTCGCGCATTCCGCACACTTTTATAATATCGGGCGTCATGACTTTCGGGTAATGGAATTGACAAATTCAGCGAGCGCGGCAGCCGGGTCGGCCTCGCGCATCAGCGACTCGCCGATAAGAAATCCGCGGAATCCCTCGTCGCGCAGGCGGCATACGGTAACGGGATCCGAGATGCCGCTCTCCGACACCCGCGTTACCCCCTCGGGGAGCATCCCGGCAATACGAAACGAATTCTCCACATCGGTGTGAAACGACCCGAGATTGCGGTTGTTCACTCCCACCATATCGGGCATTGCCTCTACATAGGGCAACTCGTCGGCCGAATGAATCTCCAGAAGCACCTCCAGCCCCAACCGGTGCGCCTCGGTCACCAGTTCAGCAGCCCGCTCTACCGGCATCGCCGCAGCGATAACGAGCACGGCGTCGGCACCCGCCTCGCGAGCCTCGAGCAACTGATATTCATCTATTATGAAATCCTTGCGGAGAATGGGAATATCCACCAGCGGACGCACCCGGCGGATGAAATCGAGACATCCTCCGAAATATCTGCTGTCGGTGAGCACCGACAGCGCCGACGCTCCGGCGGCTGCATATCCGGGCACCACCTCTGTCGGGAGTGCATCGGGGTGAATCCACCCCTTAGAGGGGGATTTGCGTTTGAATTCGGCGATAATACCCGACTGAGATACCTCGAGAGCCGCGCGCATCGACAGCCGGCGGCGCGCGGGCAGCGCCTCAACCTTCCGGTCAAGCAGCTCATAAGGGAGAGCGCGCTTTGCAGCCTCCACCTCAATCCGTTTGTCGGCGAGAATCTGTTGTAATATATCCTGCATAAGGCCTTAGCTGTTTAGTGTCACGAATTTACGGAAAGATGCGAGAGCGCGGCCGCTCAGCAGCGACTCGCGGGCCATGGCCATGCAGTCGTCGACCGACATGTCGGGTCGGATCACCTTTATGGCAAAAGCGGCGTTGGCAATCACCACATCACGCCGTGCCCGCGAGGAGCGTCCCTCCAGAACATCGTCGAAAATGCGTGCCGCCTCGGCAGGGGTTTCACCTCCGTAGAGGTCGGATGGCGCCACCCTCTCCATCCCCAGATCGGTGGGAGTGAAGATTTTCTCCATGGCAGGCGTTTTCACCTTGAAAGTGCCCGTGAGCGAAATTTCATCGTAACCGTCGATGCTCGTCACCAGCCCGTAACCGATGCCGAGCCGCTCGTAAACACTATTGTAGAGACGCATCTGATTCAGATTGGCCACGCCGAGCAGCTGATACTGCGGGCGGCATGGATTGACCAGCGGGCCGAGCAGATTGAAGCAGGTGGCGATGCCGAGCGCCCGCCGCACAGGCGCCACAGCTTTCATGCCCAGTGCAAACAGCGGCCCGTGGAGATAAGCGAAGCCACACTCCTCGACGGAGCGGCGCAACAGCGACTGATCGGCGGTAAACTTAACCCCGTGCGCCTCGATCACGTTGGATGCACCCGAAGTGGAAGTGGCTGCATAGTTGCCATGCTTGGCAACCTTGAAGCCTGCACCCGCCACCACGAAACATGAGCAGGTGGATATGTTGAACGTGTTTTTGCCGTCGCCGCCGGTGCCCACGATATCAAGTATCTCGTAGGGCGAGAAATCCACGGAGATACCCGTCTCGATCATGCCGTCGCGCAGACCCAGGATTTCGTCGGTCTTCACTCCGCGCAGCTTAAGCCCCATGAGCAGAGCGGCAATGCCCGCCTCGTTGAACCGTCCCTCGGTGATGCCGTGAATCACCTCACACGCCTCGGCGCGTGATAGCACGTTGCCGTCGGCTATTTTGGATAATAACTCTTTCATTTTTCAATGATTCAGGAAGTTGGTGATGATTGCGGCGCCGTCGGGTGTCAGCACCGATTCGGGATGGAACTGTATGCCGCGGATGTCGGCATCGCGGTGGCGTAGCGCCATGATCTGCCCCTCGTCGCTCACAGCAGTCACCTCCAGACAGGGGGGTAGCCCCGCAGCGTCGACCACCCACGAGTGGTAGCGCCCCACAGCGAACTCGTCGGGCAGAGAATCGAAAAGATAGTCGGCGGCAATGCGGCGACAGGGGGTCTGCACGCCGTGAAACACCTCCTGTAGATTTGTGAGCCTGCCGCCAAACACCTCGCCGATGGCCTGATGCCCCAGACACACCCCGAGGATGGGCTTGCGGCCACCATAGGTGCGGATCACATCGCACAGCAATCCCGCCTCCGAGGGGATTCCGGGACCCGGGCTGAGGATTATTTTGTCATACTTCTCCAGTTCGGGCAGAGAGAAGCGGTCGTTGCGGAGCACATCGGCTTCATAGCCCGTCTCCCGCACCAGATGGCGCAGATTATATGTAAACGAGTCGTAGTTGTCTATGATTACAGTCTTCATGTCGGTTTCAATCTCTTAGAGCTTGTTTAATAATAAATGTTATCGATAGGGCGGTCACTGTTCGAGCAGATTTCTGCTTGCGTTGAGGGAGTTATGGGGTTCCATAACGACCGAGGCGCAAACAGAAAGATGCCGGACAGTGGCCGACAAAATGTATTGTATTCATGATCTTCACATTTTTTAGAACTTATTTTCATATTTCTGAGAAATATCTTTTGTGAAAAGTTACCTTATTTCGCATATCCCGGCCTGCTTTCGCCCTGTTCCTCAGTCGTGTACACATGTACACTCCTTCGTCACACGACGAAATCAGTCTCTGGATATGCGACCCTATCGGAAACATTTTTTATTAAACAAGCTCTTATTTTAAACAAGCTCTTAACGGCGCTTCTGGTTCTTCTGCTGTTCGCGGAGGATGGCCTGCTGACGCTTCTGAGCCTCCTCCAGACGGGCCATGAAGCCCGATTTCTTTTTAGGCTTGGCCGCATGAGCCTTCATGGCGGCGCGCATCTTCTCCTCGTTGGTGAAGACGCGGAAGAGCCATGTCTGGATGATGGTGATGAGCAGCGACAGGAAATAGTAGTAGCTCAGGCCCGAGGCATAGTCGTTGAAGATGAACAGGAACATCACCGGCATCAGATACATCATCCACTTCATGCCGGGCATAGTCTGTGACTGGCTCTGCATGTTGATGTGGGTGTATATGATGTTGGTGGCGGTCATGAGCAGGCAGAAAAGGCTCACGTGGTTGCCATACCAGGGGATGCTGAACGGGAGAGTGAAGATATAGTCGGGCGCCGATAGGTCGGTGGCCCACAGGAAGTGCTGGCCGCGAAGCTCGATGGCCGACGGGAAGAACCAGAACATGGCGATGAGCACAGGCATCTGCAGCAGCATGGGCAGACAGCCCGACATGGGGCTGGCGCCGGCCTGCGAGTATAGCGCCATGGTCTTCTGGCTGCGGGTCATGGCATTTTCCTGACCGGGATATTTGTCGTTGATGGCCTTGATTTCGGGAGCGAGCAGACGCATCTTGGCCTGCGACTTATAGCTCTTGTAGGTGAAGGGGAAGAGTATGAGCTTGATGAAGAGAGTGAGCAGGAAGATTATCAGGCCATAGCTCTTGATGAATGTGCTCAGGAATGTGAACACGGGGATGATAATCAGCGTGTTGATCCACCGGAAGATGGGCCAGCCGAGGGGGATGAGATTGGTGAGGTCGAGCGAATCCTTGTCGGCACCGGGAATCTCTTTGTCGAGACTGCTCAGCAGCGGGTAGAGGTTGGGACCCATGAAGATGTCGATGGTGATGGGGTTGGCCTCCGAGGCGCTGTAGTCCATGAAAGCCTCCGAGGCGAGAGCTTTCACGAAATCGGGATCTTTCTTGAGGTCGGTCGATGCCACCTCGGCCGATGTGAAACATGTGCGGGGAATCATCACCATGGAGAAGAACTGGTTTTTATAACCGATCCACTTCAGGCGCTGGGTGAGTTCGTCGGTCTGTTCGCCCTGGGCACCAAGGTCGTCGGGCGAGTCGCCCACATATTTATAATATAGGCCTGAATTGCGCTCCTCGAAAGTGCGGCCACGCTCGTTGCGGCCCATTTTCTGGCTCCAGATGAGTTTGGCGTTGGCCACGGAGATGGGTATCACTTTATCCATACCCTTCTGAATCACCTCCATGCGCACCACATAACTACCCTTGGGGAGGGTGTAGCGGAAGCCGAACTGCCCGCCGCCCGCCATGTCGAGGGTCATTTCCACCACAGAATCGCTCACCTGGCGGGGAGTGAAGAAGAAATCGGCGGTGTTGATGCGCTGGGTGGCCGAGGTCAGCTCAAACGAATATTTGTTGCAGCCCGGGCGGCAGATTTCCACGTCGGCAGTGTCGATTTTCTCAGATTTGGCGTCGGCGGGGAGGTAGCTCTTGTAGTCGAGCAGGGTTGCGCGCGATATGTAGCCGCCCTGGTTGGAGATTTCGAGCGAGAGCTTGTCGTTGCCCAGTTTCACTGTGCCTGCTTTGCCGGTGCGGTGCGAGGCAAACTGGCCGTAACGGCGGGTGTCGGACAGCACCTCGCGGATATTTTTCACAGCCTCGTTGCGCGTCGACAGGGTGATGTCGCGCGAGAGGCGGTTGGCAATCACGTCGTTATAGTCGAGTGTGGTGTCGGCAGTCTGCACGCTTCCGGTCACCTCGCCGTTGACCATTGCCAGACGCACCGAGGGGGTGTTGTAGACATAGCTGTCGCCGTCGCCCTGACGCACGCCTCCCTCGCGGATGGCGGCGGGGATAGCGGCAGCCTCGGCTGCGGAGATTGAGTCGACGGTGATCTGCGGCTCGTCGGCCGCCGCTTTCTTGGCTTCTGCCTGCTCCTGCTGCTGTTGCTGCTGGTTTTCCTTCTGCTTGCTGGAGTTCATCCACATGAAACCGAAGATGAGCAGACCCATGAGAATCAGGCCGGTGAGTGTATTTTTATCCATTGGCTTTGGTTGGTGTCAGATGGGAGTTGGGGTGAGGGTTTGGGGGTTAAAGTTTAGGGGTTAGGGGTTGGCTTGCTTGCGGCGCTCGTCGCCATAGGCGATGGCGGCTTTCATGAAGCTGAGGAAGATGGGGTTGGGATTGAGCACCGTAGAGGAGTATTCGGGGTGATACTGCGTGCCGATGTACCAGCGCTTGCCGGGAACCTCGACCACCTCGACAAGGTGGGTGCGGGGGTTCTCGCCGACGCACTGCATGCCTGCCTGCTCGAATTGCTCACGATACTTTTCGTTGAACTCGAACCGGTGGCGATGGCGTTCGCTGATATCCTCGCTGCCGTAAGCCTTGGCGGCCAGAGAGCCGGGACGGAGATGACAGTCGTAGGCGCCCAGACGCATTGTGCCGCCCATGTTCGAGATTGATTTCTGCTCCTCCATAAGGTCGATGACGTTGTGGGGAGTCTGTGGATTCATCTCGGTGGAGTTGGCGTCGGTAAGACCGAGCACGTTGCGGGCATATTCGATGACCATGCACTGCATGCCCAGGCAGATGCCGAAAGTGGGCATATCGTGCTCGCGCGCCCATTTCAGCGCCACGAACTTTCCTTCTATGCCTCGCTGGCCGAAACCCGGGGCGATGATCACGCCGTCGAGGCCGGCAAGCAGCTCGCCGACATTCTCTTCGGTGACTTTTTCGGAATGGATATAGCGGATTTCAACCTTGCGGTCGTTATAGGTAGCGGCCTGGAACAGCGACTCGTCGATCGACTTGTAGGCATCCTGCAGCTCCACATATTTTCCCACCAGACCGATTGTGACCGGCTGAGTGGCGGCGTGGAGTTTGTCGAGGAAGTGCATCCAGGGAGCCATGTGAGGCTCTCCTTCGGGGGTGATTCCGGTCTTGCGGAGCACCACTTCGTCGAGATGCTGCTCATGCATCTTGATGGGCACCTCGTAGATGGTGGGCACGTCGATCGACTGGAACACGGCGTCGGCCGACACGTTGCAGAAAAGGGCAATTTTGCGACGCACCTCGTCGGTGACGGGGTGTTCGGTGCGGAGCACCAGCACATCGGGCTGTATGCCCAACTCCTGGAGCTTCTTCACAGAGTGCTGAGTGGGTTTGGTTTTCAGCTCCTTGGCAGCGGCGATATAGGGCACATAGGTTAGGTGGACGCAGAGAGCGTTCTGACCTAACTCCCATCGGAGCTGACGCACCGCTTCGAGGAACGGGAGCGACTCGATGTCGCCCACAACACCACCGATTTCGGTGATCACGAAGTCGAAATCGCCGGTGAGACCGAGTTTCTTCACGGCGCGTTTGATTTCGTCGGTGATATGGGGCACGATCTGTACCGTCTTGCCGAGGTAGTCGCCACGACGCTCCTTGTCGATGACGCTCTGATATATGCGGCCGGTGGTGATATTGTTGGCCCGCGTAGTCCTTATGTTGGTGAAACGCTCGTAGTGGCCGAGGTCGAGGTCGGCTTCATGGCCGTCGACAGTGACATAGCACTCGCCATGTTCATAGGGATTAAGAGTGCCGGGGTCGATGTTGATGTACGGGTCGAATTTCTGAATGGTCACCCTGTAGCCCCGCGCTTTCAGCAGACAGGCGAGCGACGACGAGATGATTCCCTTTCCGAGAGAGGAAACCACACCGCCGGTAACAAAAATATATTTAGTTTCCACTGAGTAATGGTAAATAATACTTTCTGTGTCAGCTACAGCAGGACATCGCCGGCATGCGCGGCACTGCCTCTGCAATCAAGCCACAAAGTTAAGCATTTTTTCGGCATTTACCATCACCCCACACCTTATTTATAAAAAAATTACACTTTCCGGAGAGTTCCGAAAAGTGCATAAGACTCCATTCCCCAAAAATTGTTACTGTAGGGAACGCAGCCTAAAGGTTAATTTAGATGTTGCGGAGAAGCGAATCAGGGGTGAGCGCGGCGCCATGCGGGGGTGTTGGCAATGGCCGAGAGGATGAAGTAGAGGATGATGGTGTAGGCGAATCCCTCCACACCGGTTGTTGCCACGAAGAGCACTGCCGCCAGCAGCAGCAGATAGCGCAGCAGGTTGTCGCCGATACGGAAATTCTTGAGTTTCAGCGAGAACATGCGCATATTGCTCACCATCAGCAGCGCCACGCCCACTATCACCGACGCCACGATGGCGTTGCCCAGATAGACGTGCTGGTGCATCCACTCCATGCCGTGCGACTGCATCCAGGCGGTGGCTCCGATCCAGAAGATGGCGTTGGCGGGGATGGGCATCCCCTTGAATTCGGTGGCCTGCGAGTCATCGAGGTTGAAACGCGCCAGACGAAGAGCGCCCATGGCCGGGATGAAAAGCGCCACAAATGGTATCCACCACGAGCCGGTCCATATCTGCAGGCTGTTGTACATCAGCATCGAGGGCGCCACACCGAAGCTCACCAGGTCGGCAAGCGAGTCGAGCTCCTTGCCTAATGGCGAGGGAGCATTGAGCCAACGGGCCGCGGCGCCGTCAAAGAAGTCGAAAACTGCTGCCAGCCCCACAAGGCACCAGGCGAGTTGCCGTCCGTCCCATCCCCACGACACGGGGTGGTCGGAAAACGAGAATGCGCAGATGCAGGCCAGGCAACCCGAAATCAGGTTGCATAGCGTGAGTGTATTGGGTACGGAGGTGATTATTTTTCTGAGAAACATTGTGTGCGGGGAGGGGGTCAGTTGGCTGGTTTGTCGTCGGCATGGTTCAGACGGCCCACTTCGGTGATGCCGCCGACGGTCTTGTCGCCAAGATTCACTTTGATGGTGGTGTCGAGCGGAAGATATAGGTCGACTCTCGAGCCGAGTTTGATGAAACCCATGTGGTCCTCGATCGAGGCTTCGTCGCCGGGGCGGGCATAGGTGACTACGCGGCGGGCCATGGCACCCGCCACCTGGCGCATGAGCACCAGCTGACCGCCGAGGGTGCGGATCACCACGGTGGAACGCTCGTTTTCGGTCGACGATTTGGGCAGATATGCGGCCATGAACCGACCGGGATGGTGCTTGTAGAATATCACCTCTCCGTCGACCGGGAACCAGTTGGCATGAACATTTGTGGGAGACATGAACACCGACAGCTGAATGCACCGGCATTTGAGATATTCAGGCTCGTAAACTTCCTCGAGGGCCACCACGCGACCGTCGGCCGAGGCCACCACCACATCTTCGCGGTCACCCGTGAAATTGCGGTGAGGAGAACGGTAGAAATTGACAATCAGCAGATAGAACACCGCCGAGGCCACTGTTATCAGAATCGGAATCCACACCCAGTCGATAAGCCATATCCACAAGGGTATGTTGATAAGCAGCAGTGCCGCCATCAGCAGTATCAATATGTTGGTGCCTTCGCGATGAATCTTAACTCTCATCAGTATCTTAGGGTTGCTAAAAGCGCGGCGGCAGGGCGGCCGACGCACATTTTCTACAAAGGTAGTATAATTTCTTTTTACAAAGGTAGTAAAATTTCATATAGCCACAAAAAAAAATTACTCGTCGTCACGACGAATAATCTTCTTACCTTAAATCTAATACCATGAAAAACTGATGCAAAGGTATGCGTTTTATGTTTAACAACATAATAATTCAACAAGAAATTCTCTAAATTTAACCTCATTTTACATTTGACGCGCTGCGTTCTGTTAAAATTCACAGTCGTTAACAATTGCAGACGTCCGACACTGCCATGTCAATCCATTCTCTGTCGGTAACATGTCGGTTTAATTTTTGTAAGGTTAGCGCTTTTTTTGTAATTTTGGCATCGTAAGACCGCGGCACGCCCTGCCATATGGCCCGCCGACGCCACCGTCATCATAACCAAATCACTCTTAACCACTCAATGAGTTCTTCCTTGAAAACCGCCGCCCTGCCGGCTCTTGCCCCTGCGCAGAAATCCTCGCGCATCGTTTTTCTCGATTTTGTCAGAGTTTTCGCCTGCTTTCTGGTGATGCTCGTCCATGCAGCCGAAAACTACTACGGAAGTATCGACGCCACCGACATGGCGGGTCCCACAGCATGGCTCTCCAACGAGCACGACCGCCTTTGGGTATCGATCTACGACGGTTTCTCGCGCATGTCGGTGCCTCTGTTCATGATCGTGTCGGCATTCCTGCTGGCGCCTATGCCCGAGGGAGAGACGATGGGAGCGTTTTACCGCCGCCGCTTCACACGCATCCTGCCGCCGATGTTCATCTTCATCATACTCTACAGTACCCTGCCGATGCTGTGGGGGCAACTCACCACTGCCGACAGTCTCCACGACCTTTCGCGCACCCTGCTAAATTTCCCCACTCTGGCCGGACACCTGTGGTTCATGTATCCTCTGATTTCGCTATACCTGTTCATCCCCGTCATCTCGCCATGGCTCCGCAAGGCCTCGGCACACGACGAACGGATTTTCATAGGTCTGTTCCTGCTTTCGTCATGCATGCCGCTGGCAGCGCGCTGGGTAGGTGAAATGTGGGGACAATGCAACTGGAACGAGTTCCATGCCCTCTGGTATTTCTCGGGCTTCTTAGGTTATCTGGTAATCGCCCACTACATCGCCCATCATCTCACCTGGAGCCGCGACCGCCGTTTCCGCACCGGGCTGCTGCTCACGGTGGTCGGGGGCGGCGTCACCTCCTGGTCATTCTGGGTGCAGGCCGTGCCAGGCGTGAGCCATGTGACGATGGATCTGGAACTGGCCTGGTGCTTCTGCACGCTCAACGTGGTGGCATGCACCGTCGGCACCTTCCTGATGTTCAGCTGTATAAGCCTGACCAAAACGCCTGCATGGATTCTCGAGCTGTCGGAACTTAGTTTCGGCATGTATCTGATGCACATATTCTGGCTGGGGCTGTGGGTGCGAGTGTTCAAAGGCACACTGGCGCTCCCCTCCGTGGCATCCATCCCCGCAATTGCCGCGGCCACATTCATCAGCAGTGCCCTGGCCACCAAACTTTGCTCATACCTCCCCGGGGCGCGCTACATCGTGGGCTATTCGTCGCTGAGACGCACCGTCCGCACAGTCGCCCGGGAAACCGCCGCCTCATAAAATTTGGCCAAATACCTTTTTTTGCGTAACTTTGCGCAGAATGGGACGTCTGCTGGCCATAGATTACGGGAGGCGTCGGTGCGGTATAGCCGTCACCGACCCCTTGCGCATATCGGCCAACGGCCTGTGCACCGTGCCTGCCGACGGGCTACAGCAGTGGCTCGCCGACTATTTCGCGCGCGAGACAGTCGATGCCGTGGTGGTGGGGCTGCCACTCAACACCGACGGCACCCCGTCGGATTGCCAGCGCTGGCTTATGCCCGCATTAGGGCGTCTGCGCAAGGCATTTCCCGCGATGACCTTCGAACTATACGACGAACGGTTCACCTCCGTGCTGGCCCACCGCGCCATGATCGACGCAGGAATGAAACGGTCGAAACGACGCGAAAAAACGGGCAACACCGACTCTCTGGCCGCATGCATCATCCTCAACGACTATCTCTCGTCGCTTGAATGGAGGCGCTCCCACTCCGATTCATGAAGCTTCGGCACCCGTTGCCGAAGCCGCTGCAATGACATTTGACTATGAAACTACCGGTATATCTCTACGGCCACCCCGTGCTCCGCGAAACCACCCAACCCGTCACTGGCGATTACCCGGAGCTGAAACAGCTTGTGGCCGACATGTTTGAAACCATGTATGCCTCGGAAGGCGTGGGGCTTGCCGCGCCTCAGATCGGCCGCGCCATCAGGCTGGTGGTGATCGACGCCGACCCCGTGAGCGAAACATTCCCCGAATGCGCCGGGCGCAAATTCACTCTGGTCAATCCCGAATTCGAGGTGCTCGACGGCGAGACGGTGAGCCGCGCCGAGGGGTGCCTGTCGGTGCCCGGGCTGAGCGAGGATGTGAAACGCGTGGAGCACATACGTCTGCGCTGGCTCGACGAGGATTTCCAGCCCCACGAGGAGGAAATCAGCGGATTTCTGGCTCGTATCGTCCAGCACGAACTCGACCATCTCGAGGGCACAATCTACACCGACCGCATCTCACCTCTGCGCAAACAGTTTATCCGCAACAAGCTGCGCAACATCGTCGAGGGGAAAATCCGCTGCGACTACCCCGTGAAGACAGCCCCCAAAAAACGTCGCTGACACTTGCGCTCAGCCGCCGAAAACGCATTTAATTGATTATTCACCAACAAAACACTCCGCAACGTGGCATCTCCCAATCCCGACGACAAGAAAATAATCTTTTCCATGGTGGGCGTCTCAAAGACCTACCCTCCCCAGAAACAGGTTCTCAAAAACATATATCTCTCCTTTTTCTATGGTGCCAAAATCGGCATCATCGGTCTCAACGGCTCCGGTAAATCGTCGCTGCTGAAAATCATCGCCGGTATCGACAAGGATTACCAGGGCGAGGTGGTGTTCGCGCCCGGATATTCCGTGGGATATCTCGAGCAGGAACCTAAGCTCGACCCCGAAAAGACCGTGATCGAAGTGGTCCGCGAGGGCGTGCAGCCCGTGATGGATCTGCTCAAGGAGTTCGACGAGGTGAACGCCGCGTTCGGCGACCCCGACGTGCTCGAGGATCCCGACAAGATGGACAAACTGATCCAGCGTCAGGCCGAGCTGCAGGATGCGCTCGACGCCGCCGACGCCTGGAACATAGACTCCAAGCTCGAGCGAGCCATGGATGCCCTGCAGTGCCCGCCCGACGATCAGAAGGTAAGCACCCTATCGGGTGGCGAGCGCCGTCGCGTGGCTCTCTGCCGCCTGCTGCTCCAGCAACCCGACGTGCTGCTGCTCGACGAACCTACCAACCACCTCGACGCCGAGTCGATCGACTGGCTCGAGCAGCATCTGCAGCAATATCCCGGCACGGTGATAGCCATCACCCACGACCGCTATTTCCTCGACCACGTGGCCGGATGGATTCTCGAACTCGACCGCGGCGAGGGGATTCCCTGGAAGGGCAACTACTCTTCGTGGCTCGACCAGAAGACCCGCCGCATGGCACAGGAGGAGAAACAGGCCAGCAAACGCCGCAAAACCCTCGAACGCGAGCTTGAATGGGTGCGCATGGCTCCGAAAGCACGTCAGGCCAAAGGGAAAGCGCGTCTGTCGAGCTACGACCGCCTGCTCAACCAGGATCAGAAGGAGCGCGAGGAGAAACTCGAGATTTTCATCCCCAACGGACCCCGTCTGGGCAACAAGGTCATCGAGGCTCACGGCCTGCAGAAAGCCTTCGGCAACAAGCTGCTGTTCAAGGACCTGGAATTCTCGCTCCCGCCCAACGGCATCGTGGGCGTGATCGGTCCCAACGGCGCCGGCAAAACCACCCTCTTCCGCCTCATCATGGGGCAGGAACAGCCCGATGCCGGCAGCTTCGAGGTGGGCGAGACCGTGAAAATCGCCTACGTTGACCAGCGCCACCACGACCTGCTTCCCGACGCATCGGTCTACCAGGTGATTTCGCAGGGCACCGAAAGCTTCCGCATGGGGGGGCGCGACGTCAACGCCCGTGCATATCTGTCGAAATTCAACTTCGCCGGCGCCGACCAGGAGAAGAAGATCGGCGTGCTGTCGGGCGGCGAACGCAACCGCCTCCACCTGGCCATGGCGCTGAAAGAGGAGGGCAACGTGCTGCTGCTCGACGAGCCTACCAACGACATCGACGTGAACACCCTGCGCGCCCTCGAGGAGGGTCTGGAGAACTTTGCCGGCTGCGCCGTGGTTGTCAGCCACGACCGCTGGTTCCTCGACCGCATCTGCACCCACATCCTCTCGTTCGAGGGTGACGGCAAAGTGGTGTTCTATCAGGGCGACTACTCGGAATACGAGGAATACAAGAAGGCACAGAACGGCGGCAAGGAGCCTCCCCGCCGCCGCTACCGCAAACTCATGGCCGACTGAACGCCGGCCACACCCCCCATCACGCTTCCTTATTCACACAACATATCATACAACTTATCAACATCACATTAGTCAATAACTTAAAACTGAATCATAAATGAATGTTGCAATTGTAGGCGCCAGCGGCGCCGTAGGCCACGAGCTGCTCAAAGTGCTCGACCAGCGTAACTTCCCCGTCGACGAACTTCGCCTTTTCGGCTCGCAGCGCTCGGCAGGAACCACTGTCAACTTCCGCGGCAAAGAAATCACAATACAGCTTCTCACCAAGGATCCCGAGCTTTTCCGCGGCATCGACATCGCTTTCACATCGGCCGGAGCCGGCACCTCGCGCGACTACGCCGAGACCATCACCGCTTTAGGCGCCACAATGATCGACAACTCGAGCTGCTTCCGCATGGATCCCGAAGTACCCCTGGTGGTGCCCGAAGTCAACGCAGAAGACGCCCTCGACGCGCCCCGCAACATCATCGGCAACCCCAACTGCACCACCATCCAGATGGTGACCGCACTCAACCCCATCCGCGAGAAATTCGGCCTGCGCCGCATCCACGTGGCCACATATCAGGCCGCTTCAGGCGCCGGCCAGAGCGCCATGGACGAGCTGGTGCAGCAGTATGCCGACCTATCGCAGGGCAAACCCGCCAAAGTGGAGAAATTCGTGGCGCAGCTTGCCTATAACGTCATCCCCCACATCGACGTGTTCACCGACAACGGCTACACCAAGGAGGAGATGAAGATGGTCAACGAAACACGCAAGATCATGCATGACCCGGAGATCCGCGTGAGCGCCACCTGCGTGCGTGTGCCCGTGCTCCGCGCCCATTCCGAAGCCATCTGGTGCGAGACCGAGCGCCCCGTCACCGTCGAGGAAGCCCGCGAGGCTTTCGCCGCCGCTCCCGGCGTAGTGGTTATGGACAACCCCACCGAGAAAATCTATCCCATGCCTCTTGAACTCGCCGGCTGCGACCCCGTCTACGTGGGCCGTATCCGTCAGGACCTTGCAGGCGACAACTCCCTGGCTTTCTGGGCAGTGTCCGACCAGATCCGCAAAGGCGCCGCCCTCAACGCCGTGCAGATCGCCGAATACCTCATCGCGCAGAAGAAAAAGTGACCCTCAGCACACCTCTTGTCACCAATCCTGTCACTATCTTCCTGATAGTGATGATGATAATATTGCTGGCGCCGGTGATACTCAACCGGCTCGGCATCCCCCACATCATCGGCATGATCGTGGCGGGTGTGTTCGTGGGGCCTTACGGGCTCAACATTCTCGACAACGACAGCTCGTTCAGCATCTTCGGGCAGGTGGGCCTGCTCTATCTGATGTTTCTGGCGGGTCTGGAAATCGACATGTTCCACCTGAGGCTCAACCTCCGCAAAGGGGCGGGATTCGGGTTGCTCTCCTTTTTCATACCCATGGCGATGGGCGTGGCCGCCAGCGTGTATCTGCTCCACTGTTCATGGGTCACATCTTTTCTGTTGGCTGCGATGTATGCCTCCCACACGCTTATCGCCTACCCTGTGGCCGCCCGTCTGGGCATCACCAAATCGCCGGCGGTGCTCATCTCGGTGGTAGCCACCATAGTCTGCGTGGTGGGCGCCCTGCTGGTGCTGGCCGGGGCACTGAACATCGAGGAGCGGGGCAGCGTCGACGCCGCCTCGATGCTCGCTCTGGCGGGCAAGTGTGTGCTCTACTGCGCTTTTGTGCTCTACACCTATCCGCGGCTCACCCGCTGGTTCTTCAAGAACTATTCCGAGAAGGTCACCCAATATGTGTTTGTGCTGGCCATGACGCTGCTGTCGGCATGGCTCTCGGGCAGGGTGGGCCTCGAACCGGTGCTCGGCGCCTTCTTCGCCGGTCTGGTGCTCAACCGCTATGTGCCCCAGGGCTCGTCGCTGATGAACTCCATAGAGTTTGTCGGCAACGCCATCTTCATCCCCTACTTTCTGATTTCCGTGGGCATGATGATCAACGTGAGCGTCATCACCCGCGGCGACACCCTCGCCGTGGCCGCCGTGATGCTCGCCGTGGCGCTGCTGAGCAAGTGGATCGCAGCATGGATCGCCCAGAAAATCTACCGCATGAAGGCATGCGACCGCTCGGTGATGTTCGGCCTGACCACAGCCCACACCGCCGTGGCGCTGGCCGTGGTCACCATCGGCTATAATATGGTGCTCCCCGACGGCTCGCGCATGCTCGACGAGACTATTCTCAACGGCACCGTGCTGGTAATCCTCGTCACCTGCGCTCTGGCTCCGATCGTCACCGCCCGGGCCGCCGCGAAAGTGAAGATACGCATGATGGGAGAATCAGAAAGCGCCGATTCCGCAACGGCCGACAGCAACAAAGCGCCCGAGAGGGTGCTGATCCCTGTCTCAAACCCCATCACTGCCGCGTCGCTGGCCGAACTTGCCATGCTCATGCGTCGCCGGGGACGTCAGAAAAGCCCCGCCGACCGCTTCTTCGCCATCCATGTGCGCAACGACAACACCCGCGCCTCCAAGGAGATGGGTTCCACCTCCCTGACACTGGCACAGGGAGCCGCCGCCGGAGCCGATGTGCCAATCGAACTTATCGAGCGATACGACCTGAACACCACAGCCGGCATCCTCAACACCATCCACGAGCGCGAAATCACCTCGATTGTGATGGGCATGCACCGCAAGAGCAACGTAATCGACACATTCCTCGGGTCGAAAATCGAGCAACTGCTCAAGGACACCCGGTGCATGGTCACCATCTCGCGCTGCTACATCCCGGTCAACACCGTGACGCGCATCGCCGTGTTTGTGCCCCGCAAGGCCGAATATGAGCCGGGCTTCCGCCAGTGGGTGATAGCCATGGGGAGCCTCGCACGCGAAATCGGGTGCCGCATCATCTTCTGCGCCGACGCCCGCGGACGCGCCCTCATCGCCGCCCTCATCGCCCGCGAAAAGTTGGGTATCAGACATGAATACAGGCAGGCCGACGGCATCGACGACTTCATGCTGCTGGCCAACCGCGTGCTCGACGACGACCTTCTTGTGGTCATCGGCGCCCGTCCCGAAACCATATCGTACTCACCCGAGGTCACCGACATCGCCCTCTTCCTGCAGCGATATTTCGAACGCAACAACCTCCTGATCGTCTACCCTACCCAACACCAGCCGGGCGCCGAAAACACCGAGATGCCGCAGACCGACATCCCTGTCACTTTCACCGACCCGCTGCGCGCCTCGTCGGTGGCATCGCCGCCGCTGCTGCGTCTGCGCAATCTGCTGCGCCGCCACCGTCGCCGCCGCTAAGAGCTTGTTTAATAATATCGGTAACATTTATTATTAAACAATCTCTAAACATCCAACAAACATGAAAAAGATAGCAAGTTTCACCATCGACCATACCCGTCTGGAACCGGGCATATATGTCTCGCGCCGCGATGTCACCCCCTCGGGCGACACCGTCACCACTTTCGACATACGCATGACCCGCCCTAACCGTCAGGAGGCGCTGACGCCGCAGGCGCTTCATGCCATGGAGCATCTGGCGGCCACATTCCTGCGCAATCATCCCGAATGGGCCGACCGAATTGTCTACTGGGGTCCGATGGGTTGCTGCACCGGCAACTATCTGCTGCTCAGCGGCAATTATGAACCGACCGACATAGTGCCGCTGATCCGCGAAACCATGCGGTTCGTGGCCGGTTTCGAGGGTGAGATCCCCGGAGCCACGCCCCGCGACTGCGGCAATTATTCATTCATGGACCCCGAGGGCGCAAAAGCAGCCGCCCGCGAGTTCCTTAAGGAGCTGGAGCACCCCTCCACAGTCTATCCCGACTGATATTCTCTCCCCCCTGCAGATTTTATAAGACAAGCTCGTATCCTATTTGAGAATCGCCTCCACATTGCGTGCCGAAGCGGTAAACGCCTGCACGCGCCTGTGGAGCATCGACAGCGCGCGGTTGGAATCAAGCGACCCGCGCACGCGATCGAAATCGTCGCGAACCACGGGATGGAACCCTTCGGTATCGTGCGGTGCGTCGACACCGAAACTGAGCGCGGCACGCGCCGGGTCGAGTTCCTTGGCGGCATCGTTGCGGAATATCTTTTCAATTTCGATGGCCGCACGCCGGGCGCTCTCCACGATCTCTACTATCTGTTCGGCTGTAGCCGTCGACATCTCCACGGGTTGCTCGGTGAAGTGGGCCGTCAGTGTCGGCAGTCTGTGGCAGAGCCATTGCCACGACAGGGCGGAATAGTCGTCGTGAATCTCCTCCAAGGCACCGGCAAGCTGCTGCATATCGGTGATTTCACCGGTTTTCACACGCTCAATGAGAAGATCGAGAGCCTGCACCGGCGCAAGGAGGCCTGCAAGATCGACCCACTGCCCCGTACCGGCGGTGCCTCGGGGAGCCTCGCGCAGCATCTCCACAAGCTGCCCGGGAGTAGCCTCGGGATTGGTGGCCACCAGCGCGAAGATCTTGCGCAGGAGCACACCTCCGGCAAACAGCCTCAACAACAGTCGGTAACGGTCGATGGCGCGCGAAATCGAGGAGCGCGGGATTATGCACCCCTTGTATATGATGGAATCCTCGCCGAAGCTGTCGTCGTAGGCCGTGAGGGCATCGATGGCTGCGGGGAGGTGTTGCACCGTGTAGGGCGACAGCCAATGGAAATCAATCAGCCCGGCGGGAGCATCGGGGAGCATGCGTGCGGGCCATTTCTCCACATCGTGCATCAGACCCACCGACGCCACGTTGGCAGCAGGAATCAGCAGCGAGCGGGAGGTCTCGCCGTTGACAAGGAGCGAGAAGGGAAACTGCCGGGTATCGGGGTGGCTGTAGTGGCGCCCGTTGACCGTGGTGAACGGACCGATCACCGCAGGCCAGAGCACATAGCTGCCCGAGCCGGTCTTGCTGCCGCGTGCCATGGTGCCCTGGTGCATCGCACCGAGCTTATAAAGGTGGTTGCTCTGGTTGGTGTTGGAGCCGGCGTTGAAAAATGAGAACAGACCGCTGATGAGCAGCGTGGACTTGTGCATCGACGTGACGAACGGACCGGCGAACACGGCCGCCGCCTCGCCGTTTTCCAGATGGCAGTTACTGAACACCAGCGAGCTGTGGACGGTGAATCCGAGCGTCACATTACTGGCGCGCCCCACGAAAGCGCCATTGAGCGTGACGCAGGTATCGACCCGCGCGCCGTCCATGACTATGAAATCCGATGCGGTGACACCGGCACCAACGAAACCGCGCACGGTGCCGTTGGTGAGTCGGCGCGAACCCTCAACGCGGGCGCCGTCGGCAATCTCCACGTCGGTTACGGCGCCGCAATTGATCACCCGCGCCCCGCAGCCCACGCGGGCACGGCTGCCGCGATGACGGGCCGCCTCGGCACGCTCCATCTCGTCGAGCCGTTTCTGAAGCATGATGTTGTGGCGATAGAATGCACGCAGATAGGCCACAGGGGCAGTCAGAGCGGTGGAAATCATCACCTCTCGACCGCCGGTCTCGTTGATGACGCACACCTTGACATCGTTGCCGAAACAGCTGTCGCCGGTACACGACAATGAGAACACATTGCAGATAATGGCGCCGTCGGCCACATCGACGTTCGAAAGGCCTCCCGGCACATCGCGCACCAGAACAGAGGCACCGACGATGCAGTTGTGGAGCTGCGCGTCGTAGATGCCGCAGCGCACGGGGTTACCATTGATCGGCTCAACGCTTCCCTGAGCCGTGCCCAGACGTATATCGCCAGAAAACTCCACGCGCCGGTAGCGGTCGGCGACAAAAGGCTCGGCCACCAGCACGCGGCTCCAGTCGTCGCACCGGCATTCCTGCTTCTCGAGGCATTGGATTTCGCGGGGGGTCAGAGACCGCATTTCTGCATCATTCTTCATAATCAACAACTGTTCAGAATTATTTATATTAACCGAACTACATCCCCAGTTCGGCTTTAAGCTGATCGAGGGTCATCCCCTGCATATCCTTGGGCGAGAGCAGCAGCTCGCTCTCGGGCAGGGGCCACTCTATTCCCAAAGCCGGATCATCGAAACGGAGCGTGGCCTCGGCCTGAGGTGCATAGACATTGTCGACCATATACTGGAACTGCGCACGCTCGCTCAGCACTATGAATCCGTGGGCGAAATGGCGGGGAATGAACAGCTGACGGGCATTGTCGGCTGAAAGTTCCACGGCCACATGCTGCCCGAATGTGGGAGATCCGGGACGGATGTCGACAGCGACGTCGACAACCTTGCCCTGCGACACCCTCACGAGCTTGGCCTGCGAGAACTCGCCACGCTGGAAGTGCAGACCGCGAAGCACACCCCGGCTCGACACCGACTCATTAGCCTGCACGAATTCAATGCCGGGAGCCACATTCTCGCGGAATTCAGCCAGTTTCATTGTCTCCATGAAATAGCCGCGGGGGTCGGCGAAGCGGTGCGGTTCGATTATGTAGACCCCCTCTATCGGAGTTTTCAGATAATTCATTGTCTAAAAATTTGCTAATTCGTTGCAAAAGTAATACATTTGTTGCAAATAACGAAAAACTTAAGTAAGCTCTGATACACACAATGAACAAAATCATACTCCGCGACACACGGGAGACCCACCTGAATCTTCTCCCCCTCACCTACACCCGCCCAGTGGCCGACCTCATCGTCGGCATCAACACAATCCGCCAGAAATGGCAGATGTATCTCCCCGGCGAATACAGCTACGACGTCGAGGAGTATCTCCGCGAGAAATTCCCGCCGGCCGAAATCGGCACCGGCGACCTCATCATCACATCGAATGTGGTGCCCGAGGAGATTCTTGCGCGCACCGTGGCCAATCTCCATCCCGGAGAAAAACTCATCGCAAAAAATGCTGCCGGCGACACCGTCGACGTGGCTCTGCGCGTGGGCGACGCTCCCGGCGCCCAGATAGAAATCGCCTACGACTCGCGTGTCGACACCATCGACTTCCTATATGACATCTTCCTGCTCAACGCACGCAAAATCGAGGAGGATTTCGAATTCCTCACCCGCAACCGCGAAGGGCAGTCGATTCCCCGCAGCAACACCGTCATCGGCGATCCCGACCTCATCTATATTGAGAGCGGCGCCATAGTCGAGGGCGTGGTGCTCAACGCATCGCACGGCCCCATCTACGTGGGCCGCGACGTCGAAATCATGGAAGGCTCGTGTCTGCGCGGCCCCATCGCCTTAGGCGAGAGGTCGACAGTCAACATGGGTTCGAAAATCTACCCCGGCACCACCCTCGGCCCCTGGTGCAAAGTGGGTGGCGAACTCAACAACGTGGTGATGATCGGCTACTCCAACAAAGCCCACGACGGATTCTTAGGCAATGCCGTCATCGGCGAATGGTGTAACCTCGGAGCCGGCTGCGTGTCGTCGAACCTCAAGAACGACTACACCGAAATCAAGCTCTGGAACTATCCGCGCCACCGCTTCCTCAAGACCGGGCTGCAGTTCTGCGGCCTCATCATGGGCGACCACTCCAAGGCGGGCATCAACACCATGTTCAACACCGCCACCGTGGTGGGTGTGGGCGTCAACGTCCACGGCTCGGGCTTCCCGCGCAACTTCGTGGCCTCGTTCAGCGAAGGTGGCGCCGCAGGCTTCACCGACCTGCCGATGGAGAAATTCCTCGACATAGCATCGCGCATGATGGCACGCCGCCACCGCGCTCTCACCGACGTTGACGTGCGCCTTTTCGAAGAGATCCGCAACCAGGCAGAAAACTACAAGTAAACCGCCGAACGAAATCCGCCCTATCGGTAACATTTATTATTAAACAAGCTCTAAAAACAGAGAGCGCTGTGTCAAGCATTTTGACACAGCGCTTATCATATCCGTATGGGAGGGTGCTATCATCGACACCCTCATCTGTCAGTCGAGGGGTTTGACGCGTATGTTGCGGAACCACACGTCGTCGCCGTGATCCTGGAAAGCGATATAGCCTTCGTGGTCGGGACCGCCGCAGTTGTTCAGCAGCACGAATGCAAGGGGCCAACCGCCGGGATGGAACTTGCTGTTGATGAGCATCTGGGTCCACTGCGGAGTCCAGAGACGATACTCCAGAACCTTCTCGCCGTTCTGATAGTGGGTCACTGTGCCGTTGTTGACTTCGATGCGGGCCTTGTTCCACTGTCCGTAGGGTTTCTGGTTCTGAGGTTTGGCGGGAATCATGTCGTAGAGCGAGGCCGACTGACGATTGCCGTCCTTGCCGAGCTTGGCGTCGGGGTGGTTGACATTGTCGAGCACCTGATATTCGGGAGCGGAGAAGGGAACGGCCTCAAGCTGTCGGGAGCCGTCGTCTCTGATAGATTCCACCTCCTGAGTGAGGTAGAAGATACCTGAGTTGCCACCTTTGGCCACTTTCCATTCCACTTCGAGAACGAAATTGCCGAATCTTTTGGCAAACATGATGTCGCCGCCGTCGCCTGCACCTTTGCTGTTGAAGTGGATGGCGCCGTCGTCAATGACCCAGCGGGGAGTGACTTCGTCACGGCCATAGGTGCGCCAGCCAGTGAAGTCCTTGCCGTTGAAAATGGTGTAGAAACCGTCGGCATCCTTTGAAAAGTCTGCCAGGTTGACCTGAGGTTTCTCTACAACGACATATTTAGGAATCGTGGGGACAGCATCCTGTGCCTGCACGGCATTCATTGAGCCTAACAGAGCGGTCTGTGCCAACACTGCGGAGGCAAACAATCCAATTTTTTTCATTACGAAAATCTCTTATCTGTTACAGATCAACGGTAGGAGGGACGCACAAAGGGAGCGTCGAGCATGTAGCGTGCACTCTGGGCTGCACCGGTTTCGGGGTCTTCGGTGAAAGCTTCCATCTCGAGGAAGTAATCCTTGGCGCCTGCCAGACCGGCATTGTTGAAGATGGCGTCGAAGCCTACCATGCCGCTCTGCCCTATCTCGCGGAGATCCTTGATGTGGAGCAGACCGAAACGACCGGGATATTTCTTGAAATATTCCACAGGGGCGGCATGACCCCACATTGTCCAATAAACATCCATCTCGAAGAGCACCAGGGGATCGGTGTGGGCGAGCATATAGTCAAACATGGTCTCGCCCTCGACCTGTTGGAATTCATGGGAATGATTGTGGTAGCCAAACTGCAGGCCTGCGCGTTTGGCACGGCGGGCCACCTCGCTGAGGGCATCGCACTGCTGCTGCAGGTCGGCCAGAGTAGCGGGCACATCCATCCAGGGGTTCACAATATATTTCATGCCGGCGGCCTTGTGGTCGGCGATGGTCTTGTCCCACCAGCGGAAATATTCCGTGCGGTCGCCCGAACGAAGCTCGTCGGCAGTGAGATTGCGGGAAGTATGCGACGAAACGGCCTTCACACCGGCCTTGTTGCAGATTTTGGCGAATTCCGCAGGTTTGTAGCCATAGAACAGGCCATTGTCGTGGTCGTAGCCGGCAGCCTCCAAGTGGGTGTAGCCCATCTTCGAGAGAGACGACAGCAAGTCGGGAAGATTGCCGTGATACTTTGCGCCATCGTCGAGGAGAGTGCGCATGGAATAGAGCTGCAGCCCTATCTGTTTGTCGCCCGGCTTCGCTGCGGAAACCGGTGAGGTAAACGCGGCAGCCATGAGAGCCACAGCTGCCGACATTATAATATTACGGATTTTCATCGTATGAATCAATCTGAGGATTAAACAATCTCTAAAAAATTGTCGACTGCCCGCAGCTGCAGGCAGCCGACAATAAGATGTTCAGATCAGTCGAGGGGTTTCACACGGATGTTGCGGAACCACACGTCGTCGCCATGATCCTGGAATCCGATGTAACCTTCGTGGTCGGGACCGCCGCAGTTGTTGAGCAGTTCGAAAGCGAGAGGCCATGCTTCCTGACTGAACTTGCTGTTCTGGAGCATGTCGGTCCATTTGGGAGTCCAGAGGTGGTATTCAACCACGTTCTCGCCATTCTGGCCGTGAACCACGGTGCCTTTGTAGACCATGATGCGGGCCTTGTTCCACTGGCCGTAAGGCTTCTGGTTCTGAGGCTTGGCGGGGATCATGTCGTAGAGCGAAGCCGACTGGCGGTTGCCATCCTTGCCGAGCTTGGCGTCGGGGTGGTTGGTGTTGTCGAGCACCTGATATTCAGGAGCGGAGATGTAGATTGGTTCCATCTGCTTTGTACCGTCGTCCTTGGTGGTCTCAACCTCCTGTGCGAGGTAGAAGATACCTGAGTTGCCACCTTTCGACACCTTCCATTCCACTTCAAGTTCGAAATTGCCGAGCTTCTTGGTGAAAATGAGGTCGCCGCCTTCGCCTGTCTGGCCTTCGCCTGTGCCGGAGCCTGAGAATTTGATGGCACCGTCGTCAACTGACCAGCGCGAAGTCACGGTGTCGCGGCCATATGTGCGCCAGCCGTTGAGATCCTTGCCGTTGAAGATGGTGTAGAAACCGTCCGCATCCTTGGGGAAGGAGGCCAGGTCGACCTGGGGTTTGTCGACAATGGTATATTCGGGGGCTGCGGGCACTGAATCCTGAGCCTGAGCATCGGCCTGCGAGCCGTTCTTGTTGCCGCATGCGGTAGCCATCAGGGCCAGCGCTGCGGACGCAAAGAAAATCGATTTCTTCATGATGTTGGTTTAGGTTGGGGGTTAGGAGATATGTCGGAAGATTACGCGGGCATGTCGGGCAGCTTCCAGCCGTCGCGGTAGACAGGCTTGATGAGGTGTGCGGCAAACTCGTTGGCGTTAACGGGATCGGAATAGGTGCGGTCAAAGGTGGGGTGACCGTCGTGAATCTGGAATTTATCCTCGATGACGTCGCGCACGGTGGCGGTGTCGGGGATGTTGGTGAAACGCATCTTTTCGCCGTCCCAGTCGAGCCACTGCTTGAGATCCTGCAGACGCACGGCAGCCACACCCATTGTGATCATCTCGTTGAGCGGGCCTGCGAATTCGAAATCCGATTCGCATTTCACGCGATTCTCGGGGCTTTCCTTGCAAGCGCGGATCCAGTCCTGCTGGTGGTTGTCGCTGGGAACTTCGCGGCATGTTTTGGGCACCTGGGGATTACGGCCCGAGCAGAGGTAGGGATTCTGTCCCCATGAACCCACAACCATTGTGTCCTTAGTGCCGTAGAGCACGGAAACTCCGTCGTCGCCGAAGTTCTTGCCTTCGGGCAGTTCGAGGGGGAGATTGGGTTTCAGACCGCCGTCGTACCACACCAGCTCGAGTTCGGGACATGCCAGACGTGGCATGTTGTCGCGGGCGGGGAAGCGGAAGGTGATCTTTTCGGCAGAGGGGCACGAGTCGCTCATCAGCATGGTGGAGGAGCCTGTTACCGACGAGGGATACATCAGATTCAGGCCTCTGAAGGGCACCTGAAGGATATGGTTGGCCATGTCGCCGAGAGCGCCGGAACCGAAGTCCCACCATCCACGGAAGTTCCAGGGGGTGTAGGCCGAGTTATAGGGGCGGAATTTGGCCGGGCCGATGAATGCATCCCAGTTGAGAGTCTTGGGCACTTTCATCACTTCCTTGGGTGTGGGCATGCCCTGCGGCCAGATTGGACGGTTAGTGAAAGCTTCCACGCGGGTCACCTCGCCGATTTCGCCGTTACGGAGCCAGTCGATGGCCTGACGCGTACCGGCGCCGGAAGCGCCTTGGTTACCCATCTGGGTGGCCACTTTGTGCTTTTTGGCAAGCTTGGTGAGTAGACGCGACTCGTAGGGGTAGAGTGTGAGTGGTTTCTCCACATACACATGCTTGCCGTTGACGATGGCCTCGGCGGCAATGATGGCGTGGGTGTGGTCGGCGGTTGCCACCATCACGGCGTCGGCATCCTTGAGGAGCTCATCATACATGCGGCGGTAATCGTTGTAGCGTTTTGCCTTGGGATATTTCTCAAAGATGGGGGCTGCATATTTCCAGTCGACGTCGCAGAGGCCGATGATGTTTTCGGTCTCCATTTCAGCGAGGTCGGCGGCGCCGCGGCCGCCGATACCGACGCCGAGGATGTTGAGGCGGTCGCTGGGAGCCGTCTTTCCGCTGAAGCTCTTGCCGAGCACCGTGTTGGGAACCACCGACATCGCGATCGAAGCCATGGCGCCCGTTTTCAGAAAGTTTCTTCTGGATAGGTCTACTGACATAAATTTAAGGTATTAAATAGGTTAGAGTTTGTTATTTACAATGTGTCGGAGAGGGGGGCGGAGGGGGGGAATCAGCGGGTGGTCTGCTTGTGGAGGAGACCGTAGCCGTCGGTCATGGTGCGGCGGCGCTCGTGTATGGCATCAAGCTCCCCGGAGGTGCCGCACACGGGGAGGTCGTGGGTGCGGGCGTCTTCAAGCGCTTTCCACGCCGTTTCGGAGGCGATGGCCGAGTCGCGAAACGAAGCCAGCTCGGGCGAGCGCTTACCGCTGTCGAGCGATTCGGTGAAATGGCGTATGAGGGTGTCGATGTTTTTGCCGCCGTAGGGGCGCTCGATGCGCTCGGTGCGGGTGGCTCCGTGCAGTTCCACCACAGCGTTGTGGAAGTCGTGGTGCATCCTCACGATTCCTTTCGACCCAATCAGCTCCATATAGGAATTGTGGGTCTGCACAGCCGAGAGCTGACCGTAGTTGTGTCCCTGAGTGATGTCGAAGACCACGCCGTTTTCAAAAGTGCCCTGACACTGGAGCCACCACGGGTCCTTGTAGGCCCACATTCTCACGGCCTGCGCGCGCAGGGTGCGGTATTCCGAACGCGCCAGCTGACGGGCCACGTCGACATAGTGCATGCCGCAGTCGTGAAACGCCGGCCCCTCGGCCTCATGCCCTTCGCCGGGCGACAGGCCCGGGGTCATGTGGCAGATGCGGATAATGCCCAGCTGCCCGAGTTCGCCCGAGGTCACTGCCTCGCGCAGGGCTTCGAGATACCACGAATTGCGGATATAAAGATTGACGGTTGAGATAATTGGAGCGCTTTCCACCAGTTGCGAAGCGCGGAATTCATTTTCAGGGGTATCGGAGATAGGTTTTTCCGAGATGATGTGCTTGCCCGCGGCCACAGCCTTGGAAATCTGGCTGAAACGTGAGTCGGCCAGAGCCGAAAGCACCACGGCGTCGATTTCGGGGTCGTTGAACACGTCATCCTCATTGTCGGTGATGCGGGCTCCCGGAGCGCGGCGAGCCAGCTCGTCGTGAATCGAAGCGTCGGCGTCGCAGATGGCGCCGACAGTCCACCGGGGATTTTTCTGAAACTCGTTCAGGAAAAAACCGCCCATGCGACCCAGTCCGATAATCCCGACCTTATAGTTTTTCATAAGGGGAATACTTGAATTTGAATAAAGCTTGAAAAATGGTTCAGGTTAAAGATGCCGGCAAAAACCGACTATTCATTCACAAAGTTAGAAATAATGAGGCAATATAGCTTTTAGCCCGCATATCTTTTAATAATTTTTAACAAACATTGAGCACCTGTTCCTTGATCTGCTCAAGCTCGTCTTTCATTTTTACCACGAGAATCTGCATGTCGGCCTGGTTGGATTTCGAACCGAGGGTGTTGATTTCGCGCCCCATCTCCTGAGCGATGAAGCCGAGCTTCTTCCCCTGGCCGGGAGCGCCGTCGAGAGTCTCGAGGAAGTAGCGGAGATGCTGCGCCAGGCGCTGCTTCTCCTCGTTGATGTCGAGCTTCTCGATGTAGAATATCATCTCCTGCTCCAGACGCCCTTTATCGTAGTCGACTTTGGGGATGGAGGCCAGCTGCTCCTCGATGCGGGCGCGGATGCGGGCCACGCGGTCGGTCTCGTAGCGGGGCACTTCATCGAGCAGAGCGCCGATGCGGGCTATGCGCACGCGGAAAAACTCGTCGAGGCGGCGTCCTTCGGCCGCGCGGTGCTCCATGAGACCGTCGAGAGCGCGGGCGGCGCAGTCGAGCAGCGTGCGGTTCTCATCGTCCGAGGCATCGGCGGGGGCCTCGGCGCGAACCACATCGGGCATGCGCAGAAGCACCGAATACCAGTCGGCCGGCTCGTCGATTCCCAGCCGGGCGGCGGCAGCACGGAACTGGCGGATATACGCATCCATTGCCTCCACGTTGAGGCTGGCGGCCGATTCGCCGCCGATACTCTCCACCGAGGCTGTCAGCTCGGCTTTGCCACGCTCGAGGCGGGGCGCCGCCAGGGCGCGCAGCTGCTGCTCGGCCATGCGGTAGCCCTGCGGCAGGCGCACGGCCAGGTCGAGCTGCTTGGAGTTGAGCGATTTGATTTCAACGGTGAATTTTTTGTTGCTGCATTCGGCTGTGGCGCTGCCGAAACCGGTCATGGACAGAATCATGATGTATCAGATTAATTACTTTGCAAAATTAACCTTTTTATACGGAATATTTCGCTAAATTTGCATGAAAAATTAGAGCGCGTTTAATAATAATGGCCACAATACTCAATATCGAAACTTCCACGGCGGTCTGCTCGGTGGCGCTGGCCTCCGAGGGCGCCATTCTGCAACATTCCGAGGAGTTCCGCGGGCGCAACCACGCCACAGTGCTTTCCGGCTTCATAAAGGATGCCCTCGACTATCTGGCGCGCCACGACATGAAACTCGACGCCGTGGCCGTGTCGATCGGGCCGGGCAGCTACACCGGTCTGCGCATCGGCCTGAGCGAGGCAAAGGGGCTGGCCTATGCCCTGGAATGCAAGCTTATAGGAGTGAAAACACTCGAGCTGATGACCGTGGGGGTAATGTTCGGCGAGCACAATCTGCCCGAGGGCACTCTCTACGCCCCGATGATCGACGCCCGCCGCATGGAAGTCTACACAGCCGTCTACGACCTTGCCCTGAGCGAGGTGATGGCACCCCGCCCGCTGATTCTCGACGCCGACAGCTATGCCGACTTTCTGGCATCGGCTCCCGCCGTGGCCTTTTTCGGCGACGGCAGCGACAAGGCCCGCGAACTGCTCGGGGCCAACCCCGGCGCCTTATTCATTCCGGGCGTGAACCCGCTGGCGGTGGATATGGTGGCTCTGTCGGAACGCTCGTGGCGCAACGGCGACTTCCTCGACCTGGCTTATTCCACCCCCTTGTATCTCAAGGATTTCCAGGCCACTAAACCGCGTAACCTTTTTTGCTGACATCCCCCATCCTCAACCATGTTCACACACCTCCACGTCCACTCGCAATACTCCGTGCTCGACGGCCAGGCATCGATCAATGCCCTGGTCGATAAAGCCATGGCCGACGGCATGCCCGGCATTGCCCTCACCGACCACGGCAACATGTTCGGCATCAAGGAATTCTTCAACTACGTCGGCAAGAAAAACGGCAAGACCCGCGGTGCCATAAAGGACCTTAAAAAGGAGGCCGACGAGGCCGAGGCCAAAGGCGACGCCGAGACTGCCGCCGCCCGGCGCGCCGAGGCGCAGAAACTCGAAGGAAAGATATTCAAACCGATCTTCGGCTGCGAGGTGTATGTGGCCAAAAACTCTCTGGAGGAGCGTGGCGACAAGGATGACAAAGGTCGCCACCTGATTCTCCTTGCCAAAAACGAAAAGGGGTATCACAATCTGGTGAAAATAGTATCGCGGTCGTGGACCGACGGTTTCTATTTCCACCCCCGCACCGACAAGAAGGATATCGAGGCCCATCACGAGGGTATCATATGCTGCTCGGCATGCCTCGGCGGCGAGATACCCAAGCTGATTCTCAACGGCGAGATCGACGAGGCCGAACGGCAGGTGCAGTGGTATCGCGACATCTTCGGCGACGATTACTATCTGGAACTGCAGCGCCACAAGGCCACGGTGCCACGCGCCAACCACGAGACTATCGTGCTGCAGAACCGCGTCAACGCCGAGCTGATGCGCATCGCCGACAAATATGGCATAAAGGTTGTGGCCACTAACGACGTCCACTTTGTCAACGAGGAGGACGCCGAGCCCCACGAACGCCTCATATGCATCTCCACAGGAAAACGCATCGCCGACGAAAACCGCATGCTCTACTCCAAACAGGAGTGGCTGAAGACCACCGCTGAGATGGAGAAACTTTTCGAGGATATTCCCCAGGCGCTGGCCAACACGCAGGAGGTGCTCGACAAAGTGGAGTTCTATGACATCGACCATCCCCCCATCATGCCCTTCTTCGCCATCCCAGAGAGCTTCGGCACCGAGGAGGAATACCGCAGCCGCATCACCGAGCAGGAGCTGTTCGACGAGTTCACCCGCGACGAAAACGGCAATGTGGTGATGAGCCGGGAGGATGCCGAGAAAAAAATAAAGAAACTCGGGGGCTACGACAAGCTCTACCGCATAAAATTCGAGGCCGACTATCTGGCCAAACTCGCCTACGAAGGTGCCGAGAGACGCTATGGCTCACCTCTGTCGGCCGAGATGCAGGAACGAATCAAATTCGAACTGCACATCATGAAGACGATGGGCTTCCCCGGCTACTTCCTCATCGTGCAGGATTTCATCAACGAGTCGCGCGCCAAACTGGGAGTGTCGGTGGGGCCGGGCCGTGGTTCGGCGGCAGGGTCGTGCGTGGCTTACTGTCTGGGCATCACGCAGATCGACCCGGTGAAATACGATCTGCTGTTTGAACGTTTCCTCAACCCCGACCGCATTTCGCTGCCCGATATTGACGTAGATTTCGACGACGACGGCCGCGCACGCGTGCTCAAATATGTCACCGACAAATATGGTGCCGAAAAGGTGGCCCACATCATCACCTACGGCACCATGGCCGCCAAATCGGCCCTGAAGGATGTGGCGCGCGTGGAGGGGCTTCCCATCCCCGAGAGCGACCGCCTGACCAAGATGATTCCCCGCCACATGCCCGAGGTGAACGGCAAGGAGCTGAAACCCACCCTGGCCAACTGCTACGATTATGTGCCCGAGTTCAAGAACGAGCTGGCCAACCCCGACCCGGTGATGCAGGAGACCCTGCGCTATGCCCGCTCCCTGGAGGGGAATGTGCGCAACACCGGCGTGCATGCCTGCGGCGTGATCATCTGCCGCGACGCCATCTCCGACTGGGTGCCCGTGGCCACCGCCGACGACAAGGTCGAGGGGAAGCTGCTGGTGACGCAGTATGAGGGGCGCGTGATCGAGGAGACAGGGCTGATCAAGATGGACTTCCTCGGACTGAAGACCCTTTCCATCATAATGGACGCGGTGAAAAACATCAAACTCACCCGCGGCGAGGAGATCGACATGGAGAAAATCCCCATCGACGACCCCAAGACCTACAAGCTCTATTGCGAGGGGCGCACCATAGGCACCTTCCAGTTCGAGTCGGCGGGCATGCAGAAATATCTGCGCGAGCTGCAGCCCTCGACCTTCGAGGACCTCATCGCCATGAATGCCCTCTACCGCCCCGGCCCCATGGAGTATATCCCCGACTTCATCTCGCGCAAACATGGCAAGACGCCCATCACCTACGATATTCCCATCATGGAGAAATATCTCAAGGACACCTACGGCATCACCGTCTACCAGGAACAGGTGATGTTGCTGTCGCGTCTGCTGGCCAATTTCACCCGCGGCGAGAGCGACACCCTGCGCAAGGCCATGGGTAAGAAGCTCATCGACAAGATGAACCACCTCAAGGGAAAATTCCTCGAGGGGGGACAGGCCAACGGTCACGACGCCAAGGTGCTCGAAAAGATTTGGGCCGACTGGGAGAAGTTCGCATCCTATGCCTTCAACAAGTCGCACGCCACCTGCTACTCGTGGGTGGCATTCCAGACCGCATACCTCAAAGCCAACTACCCTGCCGAATATATGGCCGCGGTGCTCTCGCGCAACCGCAGCGACATCACCAAGCTCACCAACTTCATGGATGAGTGCAAGGCCATGAGGATTCCCGTGAAGGGTCCCGACGTCAACGAGTCGTTCAACGATTTCGGCGTGAACTCGCACGGCGACATCCGCTTCGGCCTGGGCGCCATAAAGGGCGTGGGCGACAATGTGGTGGCCGCCATCATCGGCGAGCGCGACCGCGGCGGCCGCTTCGAAAGCCCCTGGGACTTTGTAGAGCGCGTGCCCGCCCGCATGATCAACCGTCGCGTGATGGATTCGCTGGTGCTTGCCGGCGCTTTCGACTGGTATGAGGGTATCAAGCGAGAGGATTATTTCGAGAAGAATTCGCGCGACGAGACTTTCACCGAGCAGCTGCTGCGCTATGGCGCTAACTTCCAGAACGCCGCCTCCGACCAGCAGAATTCGCTTTTCGGCGACATCATGGAGGAGATGAACACTCAGGGCCGTCCCGAAGTTAAGCCGGCAGTGCCCTGGGTCGATGCCGTGCGACTGGAGAAGGAACGCGAGCTGGTGGGAATGTATCTGTCGGCTCATCCCCTCGACCGCTACTACATGGAGTTGAACTATGGCATGCGCTCGGTGAAGGATTTCATCGAGGCCACCCCCGAGGAGGGGAAGGAGATAGTGTTCGGCGGCATGGTGACGAAATATTTCGAGGCACCCGCCCGCAACGGCGGCAACTATGCCAAAATCACACTCGAGGATTACACCGGCTCCGCCGAAATCCGCCTCTTCGGTCAGAAATATATCGATTTTTCGAAATATGGCAAGGAGGGCACACCCATCATGGTGACCATGCGTGCCGAGAGCCGTTTCAACCGCCCGCCCGAGTTCAACGTAGTGCGCATACAGCTGCTCAACGAAGTGCATGGCAAACTCATATCGGGTGTCACAATCTCGGTGAGCAGCAACGAAATCACCCCGATGCTCACCGACTCGCTCAAAGAGCAGATGCGCGCCCCGTCGGAGTTAGCCTACAAGGGCGAACTTTATTTCAGGGTGTTCGACCCCGACGCCAACCGCTGGCTGCGTCTGAGCTCGTCGGTGAAGATGCCCATCGACCGCCAGCTGGTCAACATACTCGACCAGCTTCGCCTCGACTACCGCTTCAACCTCCATGGCCAGCGCCTCTGACGCGCCCCTCATTGCTGAACGCCGCTTTAATTGGAAATCTCAAAAACACAACTTATAATTTAACTTCCCATGACATTCACTGACGAAAACATCAAGGAAATCATCGCATCGGGCAAGCCCGTGATGGTTGACTGCTGGGCCACATGGTGCGGCCCCTGCAAAGCTATGGCTCCCCTTATCGACGAACTGGCCAAGGAATATGAAGGCCGCGTGGTAATCGGCAAATACAATGTCGACGAAGAGAGCGACCTGGCCACAGAGCACCGCGTGATGTCGCTTCCCACCATCCTCTTCTTCAAGAATGGCGAGAAGGCACCCATACGTCTGGCCGGCTCGCAGACCCGCGAGACCCTCGAAGCCAAACTCTCCGAGCTTATGGCTCTCTGACCCCGACGCCCCACACATCCTGCCGCATAAAGAAGGTGCTGTATGGTTGATACAGCACCTTTTTATGTTTTCGGTCAGTCGGGATCGGGGTCGGAGAATGAGTTGATGGCAAGGATGTCCTGCTCGAAGGTGGCACGGTTGATGGCGCGGTTGCGCAGGCGGTTGCGGTAGGCGTAGATGGTGTTGACCGACAGATTGAGAATCTGCGCCACGCGGTTGGTGTCGTCGATTCCCAGACGCATGAACGCCAGGATGCGCAGGTCGGTGTTGAGATTTTCGTTGTCGCCTAAGGTTATGCGCTCTTCGGGGCGCAGCAGGGCGTTGACCGAATCGACGAAGTTGGGATAGATGTGGAGAAACGCCTCGTCGAAAGCCTGATAAAACTCCACACTCTGATCCTCTATGAATTTATTGGATTTGGTAAGCTTGTAAAGCTCGTCGATCTGACCGGCAGAAATCTTGCGGTTGGCCAGTTTGCTGAACTGTTTGAGCTTGTCCATGTAGATGGAGCAGAGCGTCATGAACTGGCCGATGTAGATATCCTTGGTGGCGTTGGCATCGCGGAGTTCGCCACGCATACGCGCCACGCGCCGCAGCTGGCGCCGCAAAAAGACCACCGACACAATCAGCGCACCCACACACATCAGCAGCACAATCATCACGGAGTACATCCATGTGCGCCACTGCGCTATCTGCGAGTTGTGGTCCTCGTCGACGATGGTGAGCAGGCGTGATGTCGACGCCACGCGCACCGAGGCACGGCTCTCCACGGCATTGTTGAGCGCCACGCGGATATATTCATGGGCGCGGCGCTTGTCGCCGGTCTCGTAGAGGGTGCCGGCAAGCTCCTGCAGCGACACCACCTCGAGATTGGCGCGGAGAAGATCGGAGATGGCCGACTGCGACAGGTAGTAGAGATATTCGTTGCGGTCGCCGCGGGCCTGAGCAATTGCCGCCAGCGTGTGGGTGGCGATGGCATAGCATGGCGAGCGGGGTCCGATGCGGCGCACAAGCGACGTGAGCACCTCGTAGGCACGGGTGTATTCACGCACCGTGTAGTAATATTCCCCGAGGTTGAGCAGATATTTGTCGGAACCGGGTTCGAGCAGCGGCAGCAGACTGTGCTGCGCCTCAATGGCGCGGTTGTTCCAGTAGTCGTAGGTGGAGTTGAAGCCGAGGTAGTACGACGAGATGTAGGAGAACATCTGGCGCCCCGACTCAAGGTAGGTGGCTTTCAGCCCCGGCTCCATGGCCGTGGTGTCGATGGCATTGTATTCGCTGATAGCATCGTTGATGAATCCGCTGAGCGACAGATATGTTGCGCGCCGGATGCGGAATTCGGTGATGAGCGAGTCGAGGCGCTGCGACTCGAGGCGTCCTTTCCACAGTTCGGCCACACGGGTGCCGTTCTCCAGGCCGCGGGTGTAATAGAACAGGGCCGAGTCGTTGTTGAACTTGTCGTAGTTGCGGGCGATGTCGATGGTGATGCCCAGACGGCGCAGCGTGTCGCCGGCCGACACCCGGTAAAGGGTCTTGAGAGAATCAATGCGCTGGTTGCGCTCCGCCTTATAGACGTTGCGGCGCGACAGGCTGCGGTCAAGCTCGCGCAGCGACTGGTGCACGTCGGATTCAGTGAACTGCGACGCGTGACATACGATGGCTGCAATGCAAAAGAATGCGGTGAGGACTCTCTTTATCAATCGGTTCATTACTTGCGGATTTTTGGGGGGGATGCGGCTCAGAGCTGACCCTGCTCCACAAGGGTGCAGACGCGCTCGATAATGGCATCCTCGTCATTGCGGTCGGGCTGGTATTTGCCTTTGAGGTTTACGCCGAAGAGGCGCCCGAATCCCTGCCAGAATGTGGCGCGGAACGACCCGAGAAAGGCTTTCAGGATGTCGTAGCCACTCTGGTTGGTCTCGCGCTGTATCAGTTTCACCAGCATGCGTGCCTGGCTTTTGGTGAAACGTTTCAGCACCGGTTTGTATTGCTCGAAAACGGCACCCTCCATCTCCTTGAGGTATTTTTCACGCTCCTTCTGGGTGGGGAAGGTCTCGATATATTCGTAGGTCTCTACAAGTGTCTCGCAGATTAGCTTGGCATACGGGAGGGTCCGTTTCACGTCGCGCACTGTGCGCCAGTAGAATTGCTCCTGTTTCTTGTTTTTGAATTTGAGCGGAGGAAAGACAGTGATGTCGTTGAGCACCAGCACGAGCACGGTGTCGCCCTGCGGGGTGACCTCGTGATATTTGCCGCGGTAAATGCTTTTGAGACCGCTTCCGGGATTGTTGATATCGCGCTGCTGCTGGACCACGGTGGTCTCCTCCACCTGCTCCTGAGCAACGGCGGGGGTGCTCCACCCGACGAGGGAAAGCAACAGCAGGAGAGTTATGACGATGCGTGAAATCACTGATTGACGGTAGGTTATGACATCTTTACAACGTTTGCCCTACCCTGTTTATTGCGCTTTGGTGACTTCGCTGCCGTCGTGGGGCACGGGAGGATAGTCGAGCGTGTAGTGCAGACCCCGGCTCTCCTTGCGCTCTTTGGCCTGACGCATAATCAGATAGCCCACGTTGATGATGTTGCGCAATTCGCATATCTCGCGGCTGACCTTAGAGCATTTGAACAGGCGCTCGGTCTCCTCGTAGAGGATGTCGAGACGGTTCCATGCGCGGTCGAGGCGCAGGTTGGAGCGCACGATGCCCACATAGGCACCCATTATCTGGTTAACCTCGCGGATGCTCTGTGTGATCAGTACCATCTCCTCGGGGTGGCGGGTGCCCTCGTCGTTCCACTGGGGCACATCGGTGCGGAATGAATAGCTGTCGACCATCGACGAGGCATGGCGGGCGGCTGCGTCGGCATAGACCACGGCCTCGATCAGAGAGTTGGAGGCCAGACGGTTGCCGCCGTGCAACCCGGTGCATGAACATTCGCCTACGGCATAGAGGCGGTGGATCGACGACTCGCCGTTGAGGTCGACCTTGATGCCGCCGCAGAGGTAGTGGGCTGCGGGCGCCACGGGGATATAGTCCTTGGTGATGTCGATGCCAAGCGAGAGGCATTTGGCGTAGATGTTGGGGAAATGGCGGCGGGTCTCCTCAGGGTCTTTGTGGGTGACATCGAGATAGACGCATTCGTCGCCGTTGAGTTTCATCTCGGAGTCGATGGCGCGGGCAACCACATCGCGGGGAGCAAGCTCCAGACGGCTGTCGTAGCGCTCCATGAAGCGCTCGCCCTTGCGGTTGCGCAGCATGGCGCCGTAGCCGCGCATGGCTTCGGTGATAAGGAACGAGGGGCGGTCGCCCGGGTGGAAGAGCGCGGTGGGATGGAACTGGATGAACTCCATGTCCTGCACGGTGCCTTTGGCGCGGTAGACCATGGCGATACCGTCGCCGGTAGCGACCAGGGGATTTGTCGTGGTCTGGTATACGGCACCGGTGCCGCCGGTGGCCATCAGTGTCACCTTTGCCAGGAATGTGTCGACGGTGCCCTGAGGGTTGAGCACGTATGCGCCGTAGCAGGTGATGTCGGGGGTGCGGCGGGTAATCATTTTGCCCAGATGGTGCTGGGTGATGATTTCCACAGCGAAGTGGTTTTCGTAGATGTCGATATATGGATTCTGCTCCACAGCCTTTATCAGGCTCTCCTGAATCTCGAAACCGGTGTTGTCGGCGTGGTGGAGGATACGGAATTCGGAGTGGCCCCCTTCGCGGTGGAGGTCGAAAGTGCCGTCGGCCTTGCGGTCGAAATTGACTCCCCACTCGAGGAGCTGACCGATCTGGGCGGGAGCCTCACGCACCACTTTCTCCACGGCCTTGGGATCGGAAATCCAGTCGCCGGCAACCATTGTGTCGTGGATATGCTTTTCGAAGTCGTCGACGGCGAGGTCGGTGACCGAAGCCACTCCTCCCTGCGCCAGGGCGGTGTTGGCCTCATGAAGCGATGATTTGCACACGAGCGCCACACGGTGCTCCGGAGAAGCCACTTTCAGGGCGAAACTCATGCCGGCGATGCCGCTGCCGACCACGAGATAATCATATTCCTTAACCATATATTTATGCCCGCGCGCGCGGGGAATTAAGTTCATTGCAAAATTACACCATTCGGCTCAAACTGCCAAATCATTTTTGACGGGGAAGTGCCAACAACGCCGCCACGGCCGCCATCACCACCGAGATAACGGCCACCGACACCAACGATACCAGCACATCGGGAAGTGTGAGCGCCACGGGATATGTGTCTACTGCCATCAGAGCCGGATTGTCGGAGGCAAGCCGCACCCAACCGAAATGCTGCTGCCCGAGGGTGAGCAGCGATCCGAGCAATATGCCGGCGAGACCTCCGGCGATGGTAATCAGCCACCCCTGGTTGGCGAAGATGCTGCTGATAAGCCGCGGAGGGGCGCCCATGGCTGTCATCACTCCCATATTCTGCCGTTTCTCCACCACCAGCAGCGACAAGGTCGACACAATGTTGAACGACGCCACGGCCATGATGAACAGTAGCATCAGGAATGTGATCCATTTCTCCACCGCGATCATGCGGTAGGCCTCCGATTCCTGCTGCAGGCGATCGAGCTGCAGGTTGCCGGCAGGCAGACGCGTCTCGACAGCGCTGCGGGCTTCGGCAAGAGCATCGGCCGAAGGTGTGGCGCCCCCATGTGTGAGGTATATGGCTATGCCGGTAGCCTCGGTTGTATACATCAGCAGCTTCCGGGCCTGCGAAAGCGGCATCACGAGCATGTCGCGATCCTGGTCCTCCTGTTCAACCTGGTAAACACCGGTTACGCGGAGCGAGTCGCCCGAGAAAGCCGCCGAGGGGTTGGCGGGATTGACACGCCCGGTGCGCACAGGCTCGAATATCTCGAAATCGGAGGTGCATGTCGCCCCTTCGGGGAAAGCGGTGCCGGCGGGGCGCAGATTCAATTGCATGGCCACACCGACCGAGATGGTGGCGCCGGCAGTATCGAGCGCGCCGTCGACCAGAATTCTGTGCAGTCCCGAAGCTTCCATTGCGGCAGGGGCGAGCGCGCGGATATGCACGGGCATCTGCCCCGCAGGTGCCACCGCAAATGCTTGCTCGTCAATCACGGGCGACGCCACCGACACCTCGGGGAGCGTCTGCAGTGCTGCAGCCAGCGAGTCGGCGTCGGAGATCGTTTTCCCCTCCGCCGGAACCACGAGCAGCGGGGGATTGAAACTTGACGTTTTCTTCTCCACGAGCTGAGTGAAACCATTGAACACCGACAGCACCACAATCATGGCAGCCGCGGAGACGGCCACACCGGCCATCGACACCGCGGAAATCACATTCACGGCGCCGTGGCTCTTGCGCGAGAGCAGGTATCTCAGTGCTATTCGCAGTGACAGCATTTATTCAGACTCCTGGTTCTTACTAATTAGGACGGCGGTTGGAAAACCGCCGCTCCACAGGTTCTACGAGTGGAGCGGATGTAGAGAGCTACCTCGGGGCCGAGACAGAAGAGGAGGTCGAGGATGGACAGCCCGGGCATAAAGCCTAACTGAGCCTGTCGGGGCTGCCAGTATGGCTCCTCTTCAAAATGGGATGAAACTGCCTCGGTTGCCGATGGGTGGTCAGGAAGGAGGAGCAGATCGGCGACAACACGGTCGGCGGCCTCGACATAGGCGGCGACGGAAGGGAACAGCTCCGGTGCCTCGCGGCTCACAAAGGGTGCGAACCGGTCGATGTAAAACTCGAAAAAGGGTGTGCGGCCATAGGCCGATTCCAGTGCGGTGCGATGCACGTGCCACCACTCTCCATGATCCGACAGAGCCACATCGGCCCAGGTGGCGCGCGGCACTCCGTGGGGTTTGACCACCGGCACGGTGAGCGTCAGGGGGCCGTTGACGTCGGCGATGGTGTAGCGGTGCATCTCCTTGCGGCGCTTGTCAAACAGCTCTGTGCGGTCCACCTTCCATCCGGCGGCACGGAGCGCCCAGTGCCGCGCCGGGCCGAAAAGGCATGGACGCAGCAGCCCGCCGCTGATGTCGGCCGAGCGGTTCATTTGTCGGGATTGGCGTCCTTTAAAATACGGTTCCAACGGATCTTGCCGTCGAACCACCCCTTGTCCTTGTCGAACGACGCGAGCACCCTCACGGGGGTGCCGACAATGTGGTCTTCGGGCACAAAACCCCAGTAGCGCGAGTCGAGCGAGTTGTCGCGGTTGTCACCCATCATGAAGTAGTAATCCATCCCGAAGGTGTAGACGGGCATCGGTTTGCCGTCGATATATAAGGTGTCGCCGCGCATTTCGGCAGTGGGGTTATCCTCGTAGACGCGGATGCAACGCTCATATATGTCCCATGCCTCGGGGGTGATCTTCATGCGCATGCCTTTGCTGGGAATCAGCAGCCCCTGCGGGCCTCCGTAGTCGGCGCGGGTCCAGTCAGCCGAAATCGCCTCGGGAAAGAGGGTGTAGATGGTTTCGGGCATTGCATCCTGGCGCTCGGTTTTCACGATGCGGGGATTGTTGCGGGCAGCCTCAACCATTGCCCGGGTCATGGGCGATATATAAATCGGGGGCACGGAGCCGTCGGGGTTCACGCGGTAACCCATCTGGCTGAGCTGGTCGGGGCTTACCTGCGCGAGGTCGGCCATGCCGCGGTCGTCGACAGGGATACCCATCGCCTCGAACTCCTCGGGCGTGAGGGGCGCACCGTCGACCTGATAGAAATAGTTGAACTGCACATTCTCAGGCACAATCTCAAACGGCTTGCCGTCGATATGGATCTCGCCGTCGATGATGCTGATGCGCTGGCCGGGAAGACCCACGGCGCGCTTCACATAGTTTTCGCGGCGGTCTACGGGGCGGTAGATTTTTTTGCCGAACTCGGCGGATTCATGGTTGAGCAGCGCCTCCCCTTTCCAGCGCTTAAGAGTGTAATAGTCGGGGTTGGCCACGCGCGACATCACCGTGTCGCCGGCAGGGAAGTTGAACACCACTATGTCGCCGGCCTCGATGTTGCGGCGCCCTTTGAGGCGGTGATATTTCACCGAGGGGGAGTCGAGGTAACTTTTGCCCAGCCCGAAAGGCAGCTCATTGTGGACGAGCGGAAAATAGACCGGTGTCATCGGCACGCGCGGTCCGTAGGCTGTCTTGTCGACAAAAAGGTAGTCGCCGGTGAGGAGCGTCTTCTCGAGCGACGAGGAGGGTATCTGATAGTTCTGTCCGATAAACGCGAACACGAAATATACCAGCACCAGAGCGTAGACGATGGCGTCGACCCACGACATCACCGACCGCACAGCCGGGTTGGCCGAGCGTTTCCACCATGTGAAGGGTATATAGCCGGTGATATAGATGTCAAACAGGAGCAGCCCCCCGAGCAGCAGCCAGGGATTGCCCATCCAGAGCACCCAGAGCAGAAACAAGATAAACACCACGGCGAAACGCACCCAGCGGGTGGGACGGTTGGAGCGCACGCGGCGGCTGAAATCGGCTTTGAAGCCTCGATTGTTATTTTTTTCCATATGATTGGTTTGCGGTGAGAATGGCTTTGTAGCGCGGGAGGTCATGGAGCACGGCTGCAGCCGAGTCGAGATCCTGGTCATGCTTGAGCGACTGGATTATGGAGCCGCGACCACCGTGCCAGCGCTGCACTATCTCGGGTCCGAGATATTCCGAAATCATCTGCCGGTTCTGGTCGAGATCGTGCTGCAGGTCGTGTGTGAGCATGCGGCGGAGCAGATCTATCTGGGTCTGCACCGAGTCGTTGAGATATCCTTCGGTTTTGGCGGTTTTCTCGAGCTGGTCTACAACAAGCTCGCATGCACGGTCATACTTGAACTTGTCGGGGTCGATAAACCGCTTGAACTCGTCGAAAATGGTGTCGGTGATCTCAAACTCCTCGGCGGGCACGCCCTGAGGGTGATGAGCTGCATAGCGGTTGGCGAAGCGGAAACTCCAGTTGTCGCGCACGATATTGTAGACAAGGCGGTTGCCTTCGGGATAGACGCCCTTGATGTCGGGGGTGATGCCGCCGCCGTCGCGCACCTCGCGCCCGGCGCGGGTGTGCCACACGGTGGTGAGCGAGTCGGGCCGGCGGGTTACTGTGCCGTCGGGGTTGCGGTGCCCCCAGTCGATGGCCTGTATCAGGCGGCCCGAGGGGATATAATATTTGGCGGTGGTGATTTTCATCAGCCCGTTATAGGGGATGGCGGCTGTCGACTGCACCAGCCCCTTGCCATAGGAACGCTCGCCCACGATCACGGCGCGGTCGAGATCCTGGAGGGCGCCGGTGACGATTTCGGCCGCCGACGCCGAGCCGCCATTGACCAGCACGGCCAGAGGGATGTCGGGTGCGAGCGGCTTTCCGGTGGTCTTGTAGATGCGTTCGTTCACCTGCCCTTTGCCGCGTGTGCGGAGCACCTCGGTGCCCTTGGGAAGGAAAAGGCCGAGCACCTGCACGGCGCTTTCGAGCAGACCGCCGCCGTTGTTGCGCAGGTCGAGCACGATCGACTTCACTCGTTTGTCCTTAAGCAGATTCTCAAGCGCCTCCTTGGTCTGGGGGAAAGTCTTGGCGCTGAAAGTGTTGATCTGGATATAACCGATGTCGCCGCGCTCCACGCCATAGTAGAGCACGGGGTCCATTTCGATTTTTTCGCGGACGAGGTTGACGGTGACCACGGTGTCGGAGAGTGTCGACGAGCCGTAGGGACGTTCTACGGTGACGGTCAGGGGTGTGCCGGCCTGGCCGCGCAGCAGCCGCGTCACCGAGTCGATGGGGAGCCGCGTCACCGAGTCGCCGTTGATGGTGAGAAACACGTCGCCCGGGAGCAGGCCGTATTTCTTCGAGGGGGTGCCGTCGCGCGGTTCAGTTACGAAAGTGCGGCCGTCCTGAGTGCCGACAGTGGCGCCGATGCCGCCATATTCACCGGTGGAGATGGTCATGAACATATCCTGTTCGCTCTCGGGGATATACTCGGTGTAGGGGTCGATCTCCTCGAGCATGGCCGCGATGGCGGTGTTGACCGACTTGTCGGCGTCGATGGAGTCGACATAGCCGGTCTGGAGGTTTTTGTAGACCGCCGTGAAAATTTCGAGATTGCGTGAAATATCGTTCTTGTGGCTGCGGGTCCTTGCCGCGGAAACCATACCGGCCAGGAGGAGCGCCGCGAAAATGAGCAGGGGTAGTTTTTTCATAACGATGCGAAGTTACATAAAATAATAACAACTGAGCGACCCTATTGTCAAAAATTTAGTTAAAAAGGGATACACACGCGTGCGGGCGGGTAAAGCGGTTTGCGTTTTGACGAAAAATTAGTAATTTTGTGGGTTAAAACGCATATCAATATGGCCAACAGCAACGAAAACATACATACCGGCGAAACAGCAACCGCCGGCAACACCGCCGGCAATACTGCCCAGAAGCAGGTGATGGTGGGCGACGTGCCCCTGGCATCGCTCCCCAAGGAGTGCCTGCGTCCCGACGGCAAACCTCTGAAACCCTCAGTGCTCGACGCCGAGGACATCGGCCGGATGGTGCCGTTTTTAGGGCGTCACCAGCGCCTTACCCGGTGGCTGATCCACTGGCTGAAGCTCGACAAGGTGAACAAGCTGCACGCCGACAACATCAAGACCCCCGGTCCCGGCTTCGTGCGCGGTAACCTGCACGACCTCGACATCACCGTGCGCGCCGAGAACGGCGAGGTGCTCCGCAATCTCCCCGAGGGAGCCTTCGTCACCGTGAGCAACCACCACTTCGGCGCCCTCGACGGCATTATCCTCGTGGACCTCATAGCCCGCCGCCGTCCACGTTACAAGGTGATGGTGAACATGTTTCTGAACTACATCTGGGCCATGCGCCCCAACTATATCGCCGTTGATCAGCAGGCCTCGGCCGACCCGAAGAAGAAAGCCGTGTCGATGGCCGGCATAAAGGAAGCCATCCGCATGGTCCGCTCGGGCGAACCTGTGGGATTTTTCCCCGCCGGTGCCGTGGCGAAAGTCAACTGGCGCGGCCGTCTCAAGGATCGCGAGTGGCAGGAATCGGTGATCCGCCTGATACAGCAGATGAAAGTGCCGGTGGTGCCCATCTTCTTCCACGGCAGCCAGTCGTGGTTCTTCAACTTCCTGGGCGTGGTGTGCTGGCAGCTCCGCACCTTCCGCCACCCCGCCGAAGTGTTTCGCAAACGCCACAAGACCTTCACCGTCACCGTCGGCGACCCCATCTCGGTGGAGGAGCAGATGCAGCACATGGGCAACGTCAAGGAGTTCGGCGACTTCCTCCGCGCCGAGACCTACGGTCTTCGCGACGATGCCGAAATACGCTCGCGCGCCGTGCTGGTCACCCCTCCCGACGGCAAGGAGCGCGTTGAGCCAGGCCGCGTTAATTAAGCTAACCAATTAGTCTAATTAGGCCAATTAGTCTAATTTCTCCAATCTCTCGAGAACTCATGGATTCATCGACCATACAGCAGGTAAAATCCCGCATGGGAATCGCAGGCACCGCCCCGCAGCTCGACAAGGCGGTGGATCGCGCACTGCGTGTGGCTCCCACCGACCTCTCGGTGCTCGTCACAGGCGAGAGCGGCGCCGGCAAGGAGTTTTTCCCCCGCATCATCCACCAGTATTCTCCACGCAAACATGCCCGCTACATCGCCGTGAACTGCGGCGCCATCCCCGAGGGCACCATCGATTCCGAACTTTTCGGCCACGAAAAGGGCTCGTTCACCGGTGCCGTGAATGCCCGCAAGGGGTATTTCGAGGAGGCCAACGGGGGCACCATCTTTCTTGACGAGGTGGCCGAGCTGCCGCTGACCACCCAGGCCCGTCTGCTGCGCGTGCTCGAGACGGGCGAATTTCTCAAAGTCGGCTCGTCGCAGGTGCAAAAAACCGACATCCGCGTGGTGGCCGCCACCAATGTCGACCTGCAACAGGCCGTGGCCCGAGGCCGGTTCCGCGAAGATCTCTACTACCGCCTGTCGTCGGTGCAGATCACCGTGGCGCCCCTGCGCGACCGCGGCACCGACATCCTGCTTTTAGCCCGCAAGTTCGCCGCCGATTTCGCCGAACAGCAGCGCACGCCGCCGCTGACATTCAGCGACGAGGCGCGCCGCATGCTCCTGAGCTACCGCTGGCCCGGCAATGTGCGCCAGCTCAAGAATGTGGTGGAGCAACTGGCGCTCTTCGAGGCCGGCACCACCGTGGAAGCCGCCACTCTGACCGAATATCTGCCTGAGGGCGCCGAGGCCACCGTGCCCGCTCTCACACGCGAGCAACCCATGCTCCCCGCATGCACATCCTACCCCGACGACCACACCTACAAACGTGAGCGCGAGATGCTTTTCTCGCTAATATTTAATCTCAAACGCGAGCAGGAGAAGCTGCGCGGCGAACTCGACGAGCTGCGGGCCCGGCTCCACGCCTCCCCGGCACATTTCACCCACGACACCCCCTACTCCGAGGTGCAGCCCGTATCGCTGGTGAAACTCTCACCTGCCACTGGACCCGAGACCTCGGAAAAGGAGCTGATTCGCTCCACCCTCGAGAAGCACATGGGTCGCCGACGCGCCGCCGCCGAGGAACTGGGCATCTCCGAGCGCACACTCTATCGCAAAATCAAGGATTACGGCATCGAGTAGCAGATCCGGCCTCAATCCCGCGTCCGACAAAACACTGACTCTCAACAGACTCCATACTCTCAACAAGCTCCAGACATCCGTTATGCTCAAAAAGATATTCGTGCTGATAGCCGCGGTTCTCATCACCGGCATCACCCAGAGCTGCCGCATCAGCTATAAGTTCAACGGCGCCGCCCTCGACTACAACATCTACCACACGGTTCACATCGGGCAGTTCCCGATCCGTGCGGCGCTGGTGTATGCTCCTTTGCAGCAGATGTTTGAGAACGAGCTGATAGATTACATCTCGCGTAACACACGTCTGCAGACCGTCGACGGCGCCTCCGACCTCGAACTCTCGGGCGAAATCACCGGTTACTCGCTCACGCCGCAGGCCGTCACCGAGGATGCCTACGCCTCGCGCACCCGTCTCACCATCACCGTGCGCGTGAAATACACCGACTCAAAGGATGACCGCAACGATGTGGACCAGAGTTTCTCGGCCTACCGCGACTTCGACGCCTCGCAGATGCTGATCGACGTGCAGGACGAACTCTGCCAGCAGATCACCAAGGAGCTGGTCGACCTGATCTTCAACGCCACTTTAGGAAACTGGTAAGTAACTGGTCGAAATTATTTTAATGTTTATTCGAGGAAAATTTTTCGAAGATTTTACTCGATGAAAAAGGAGTGTAGCGAGCTACACAACTGATGAAGAGAGAAAAAGATTCAAAAATTTTACCGAAGAAACATTGAAATAAA
>ERZ1027039.16-NODE-16-length-77922-cov-18.810202_pt1 | contig 77922 bp, 75 predicted proteins | sample MGYA00519438_ERZ1027039 | MGnify/ENA primary metagenome ERZ1027039 (study PRJEB26926, sample SAMN06164810) | human gut metagenome | biome: ENVO:00009003; feature: ENVO:2100002; material: ENVO:00002003 | host: Homo sapiens | place: USA | collected 2012 ...
ACGAGATGACGTCGAGTCTCGTGGGCTCGGAGATGTGTATAAGAGACAGGACTTCCTCCCGATTCATCCCATTTCACCTCATCCCATCAAAAACAGAGTGCATCCCCCCTCTCAAACACCCCTCAAAACATCCTGCAAAACATTCATCAAAACATTCATCAAAACAGAAAAAGCATAGGATTAGTCATTAAATTTTTCCCTCTCGGAAAAAATCACTACCTTTGCAACCGGAAAGAACTACTGTTAAGGTAGGTTTGGTAGCTCAGCTGGATAGAGCAACTGCCTTCTAAGCAGTCGGTCGGGGGTTCGAGTCCCCCCCAAATCACCGAGCGCCGCAGCCGCGGCGCTTTTTTTTATTGCTGTTTATCAAGATGTTGTGTTATAAGGTGCGACAGCTCAGCGAGTTGCGGGGTGTTTCTAAAACTCTTTTCATTTATAGTATGTTTTAATATTTGATACTATTTTTGTCGTATTTTGTCACCCTCATATGTCACCCGATTTTAAAGGGTGACAAATTCTTAAAATCAGATCTCAATATTCATACAGACCAAGCGAAATTACCAATTGATTGAGCGGTCAGTATAATTTCACCATCGCCACACTCTCAAAGTTCTCTTCATCCTCTTATTACAGTCTGTGAAGATTTTGTTTTTTCAGGTCTCACCCTCGCCCATCTCGGCGGAGGTGTTTTATTCTATGTATTTGACCTCAATCCAAAACTTTTTGTTCTAAAAAATTGTGCATATTTCATCTTTAAGTGAAATATTTGTTGTAATTTTGCGTTATAATACAAAAGCAATATACATTATCCATGAGTGAAATAGAATTGTATCTTATTCAAGATGGGGAAAACTGCACTATCTATACTCTGCAGTTTCTTCATGAGGCCGAATCTGAATTTGAAAAGTTTGTAGCCAAATTTAGGGAGGACGCCGAGTACAGCGAAGATTTCTCACGTATCGCCGCTTTTATCAAACGCATAGCAAAAACCGGTGCGTTGGAACGGTACTTCCGCCCAGAGGGCAAGATGAATGATTCTGTAGTCGCCCTGCCTGTGACATCTTCAAAATTGCGTCTATACTGTCTGCGGCTATCAGATAAGATTCTCATATTGGGCAATGGCGGAGTGAAGACTTCGCAACGATATGAAGATGACAAGCTACTCAATGGGTATGTGATGACTTTGCAAAAATTCGAAAAACTCCTTAGACAGGAAATTACGAACGGCAACGTGAATATCAATGAATCCACCATAGAAACCGACAAAATATTTTAGTTATGAAACGCACATCCAGAACACTCGAAGAAATGCTCGGCCCGATTTCGGCAAATGTTCAGGCGGAGGTTGACCTTTCTTTTGATATATCCGACCGCATTGATGCACTTATGCGGCAACGAGGCTTATCGAAGAAACAATTTGCCGATGCGCTCGGACGCAGACCAAGCGAAATTACCAAATGGTTGAGCGGTCAGCATAACTTCACTATCGCCACACTCTCAATGCTCTCTTCATTCTTCGGACAACCGATTATTACTGTCGGTTAATCTTTTGTTCCGCCTCATTCAATCCATTCCGTCGCCAAAGGCAGAACTATTTAAACAGTGGATAGCACTTTTTTGTAAATTTGCGATATTAACAATTAGAAGTAATGCGACTTCATCTGATAATGATTGTTGCGACTTGTGTGTCGTTGTGTACTGCCTGTAAGGATAATGCCCATGACGACAGATTGTCGCTCCGCGAAGAATTATATGAGCTTATTGACACTGTGCCCGGCACGGTAGGTATTGCTTATGTCTGTGACACGGACACCATCACCGTCAACAATGGAGTGAAATATCCCATGATGAGTGTGTTTAAACTTCATCAGGCATTGGCTGTGGCTGCTTCAGTCGAAAAACATGAAAATACGCTCGACAGCATGTTGCAGATCCATGCCGGAGAACTTGACCGGAACACCTGGAGCCCCATGCTTGAAAAATACAACGACGGCGATTTCAAAATCTCTGTCCGCGAACTGATGAGATATGCCGTTATCAGTAGCGATAATAATGCGAGCAATTTGCTTTTCCAGCAGATTGTATCACCCCGTGAGACAAATGAATTTATCCGGTCCATAGCCAGAGACACCACATTCCATATTAGCTATTCAGAGTCCGATATGAAAGCAAACCACGCATTAAGCTATCTCAACTATGCTTCGCCCCTCTCAACGGCATTACTGATTCGACAGGTATTCGAGGAGCAGTTAGTGGACAAAGGCGATCAGGATTCTATAAAACATTATCTGTCAGTGGTGACAACCGGGCAAGATCGACTTGGATCCGCGGTACAAAAATCCGAGATAGAGCTATTCGCACACAAAACCGGCAGCGGCTACCGCAACGAGGCAGACGAACTGATAGCACACAACGATGTCGGATATTTCCGTTTCCGGGATGGCAGCAGCTACGCTTTAACAGTCTTTATCCGCGATTTCCGCGGCACAGAAGCCGATGCCTCCCGCCTTATCGCATCCATCTCCCGATGCGTCTATTCCCACGCCTGCCGGAAATAACATCACTGGCAATACATAATTATGGAATAGCATTTTGTAGTTTTCGTACACAAGTGCTTTGCCAGTGCTTACCGAAAAAATACACTCCTTGAAACTCAGAGAGTTACAGAGGATTTAAAGTACCCGGACCCGGTATATTGATATGAAAACGCATGAAAATGAATAGAACCATTCGCAATGGTTATCAGATAGTTATATGTGATTGGCCCTCTATTCATTTATAGCCGTTTTCGATATTTTTTGCCAAGTAGTACACTTTTAGTACACCACAGTTGTCATAGAACTGTTAATGACTCTTTAATGCAAATTAAAGAATTACTTTTGAATGTGTAAATTTGTGGAAAAGAAAAGTTTACACATATGGCAAATATCAAGACAAAGAATTGGAAAGAGATCAGGAGAATAAACACCGTTTCATCTTGAATATCGACGGCGTGAGCGTCTTTCAGTGGTTCCGGGATATGGCTCGCAAACTCCTTGAAAAACTCGGCTTCAGACCAAAAGAGCCGACCCAAAGACATACCCGTAAAATTTAATTACTCAATAGCGACTATCATTGTTTTTTATCAGTGATAGCCGCTATTGTTTATGGTTATTGACATATAGTTCTACTATGATACAGACGTAGGACGGTGTTCGATTGACCGAAAGCAAACTGTTCCATAATCTTGTAGGTTGTGGTGCCACAAAATTATGGAGCGAGTATGCGGGGCGAAAAGCCGCTTATTGTAATGCCTCTGTCAATATTGACGGGTCATTGTTCTGGCAAGCGAGCAAAATAAGTTCTATTATTTCTCTGTGTGCGCCCTCGGTGAAATATTCACCAGCGCTAATGTTTGCCCATTCCCCATTAGCGCAAACATAGCAATTAAACCCTTTTGTAATTGGTGTAAATCTAAACGGTTTTGCCTCGTTGACTATATATTGTAAAAATCTTTTGAAAGAATCTGTGTCTTGATGGCCATCGATTTTCAATTTTGTGTCAAGAGGATAAGGTATCGGCCCTTCTTCGCCTTTTTCACGGGCTTCATTCACCCTTTGTTGTAGAGTGGCTAATGGTTTTGTGCGGTAACGATAAATAATGCTATCCCCGTCTGCGGAAAGGGTTACTCCCTCCGCGCTACCTAATCCTATTACCATAAAGCCAAAATCAGGTTCGCCGTCCAATAAAAAACTCTTGTGTATCTGAAATATGGTATCGTCGAAGTTTTCAATCGGTTTCGCCTTTTGTTGTGCGAAGCCAACAAAAGAGATTATCATAACGATGAAAAGTAGCGCGAGTTTCTTCATAAACGGAAAGAGTTTGAGCTATTTGGAGAGAAAGGCGCTTATTATTCAGTAGTTAACAAGTTCTAATCCTCCGAATATCGCAGCAACTGCAAATATCCATGAAAATATTGAGGGTAAAATAGAAATATAGGAGGGAGCTTTACCGTATAATTTCATCGAGCCAATAAACCCCAAAATGAACCATATAGAATATGAGTTTACAATAATCCACGCAATCGAGGCCAAATCAGGATGCTTAACTCTATCCATAAAGAGAGAACTATAGAATACAAGAGGGGCTGCAATAATGGGAATGGCGAAAAGGAAAGCTGCCACAAAAAACCATTTGGCTACATTATGTTTTTTCAAAAAATGTTTGCCGAAAAAATATATACCGACTATTGGCCCAAAAAAAAGTTAAAGCCATAATGGTAATTAAAAATATTGTGCTGATATTTGGCGTTCCCATACGCAAAGTTACACAAAATCGGCGAGATACGGGGTGTCATCAGAGGAAAACTTAGAGTGCAAAATCAAACTTCCTCTCCAAATCCTGCGATTCAGAGCTTCAAATCTATGGCAACTACGAGAAAAAGAATCGAATTAATAAAACTAATGCCTCTTAAAGATCCAAAAAATCATTCGCTTAGAATTGCTTGATTTTCGCCGACAGTACACTTTTAGTACACGTTATAAAAGAAATAATGACTGATAATCACTTGATTATCAGTCATTATCAGTACCCGGACCCGGGCTCGAACCGGGATGGATTGCTCCAACGGTGTTTGAGACCGTCGCGTCTACCGATTCCGCCATCCGGGCATTTGGAGTAAGGAATCTATGTTGATTTGTTCTTAGCCTTTACAGAGGTGTTGCGAATTTGTCTTGACTGTGTCGCGAACTGCCTTTACAGAGGTGTTGCGAACTTGCCTTGATGGTATTGCGGGTGCAAAGTTAGGAAGTTTCCCGTTAATTGGCAAATGTCGACTGTAAAATATCAGCGGGTGAGGACGATTTTTTTGTCGGAGGCGATGCGGCGCATGTTCAGGATTGCATAGCGCATGCGTCCCAGAGCGGTGTTGATGCTCACGCCGGTGGCTTCCGCGATTTCTTTGAACAACATGTTGCGGTAGAAGCGCATGTCGAGTACTTCGCGCTGCGCTTCGGGTAGCGATGCCATGATGCGTTTTACATCGGTGTGTATTTGCGAGGTAACGAGAATGTCTTCTACGTTTTCGTCGGCGAGTTCGCGTCGGTTCAGCACGTCGGTTTCTTCCTGGTCAGCCGAGACGGTGTTTTCGCTTTTGGTCTGACGGAAAAAGTCGATTATAAGGTTATGGGCGATGCGGGTGATCCATGCAGAGAATTTGCCGGAGTCGGTGTATCGGTTCTGCTTGATGGTTGCGATTGCCTTGACGAAAGTCTCCTGAAAGATGTCGTCTGCAACATCTTTGTTTTTGACGATGTTGAATATGTAGTTGAACACACGGTTTTGATGTCTACGCAGCAGGGTGTCGAAAGCTTCGTTGTTTCCGTTGGCGTAGGCATTGACCAGCATTTCGTCGGTCATCCGATTGAGTTTTTGCATTTTTAGTAGTGAGATTTGATTAGGTAGAGCTAAAATCGATAGGCGAGTAGGTTAAGTTGAGTGATATAGGTTTAGTGTTAAAGGTGACCCGGATCTGCCGGGATGAGTTGACGGATGATTGTCTGGTTTATGTTTTCTAATACAAAGGTAGTGGATTTCTTCGATATGTCCAAAAGTTTGTGCTTAAAAGTGTGGATCTTTAAAGATTATTTGCGTTTCGCGGGCAATAATGGGGTGGCGGAGTCGTTGCAGTTTGGTCTGGGCCATCCGGAAGGGAATGATCGGAGCGTGAAATGTGAAAAAATTGGAAAAATAGGGGTCAGGAATCATACTAAACGGCTTCCCAATGCGTTATAAAGATGTAATCATTCTTCACATTATCTACGCCCTAACTTAACATGTCAGGCCTATGAAAGATAATTCTACTCCTATTTTACCTCTTACTCCCTCTCCAATGAACAGAGCTGCTAAATGCTCGTGCGGCAGTAGCGATCTTACTCCGCGCCGGCAGACTCTAGCGCTGCTCCGGCAGTTTGCCCGGGCCTATAGCTGCGTTACGACCCTGCCGCCCATGCTTGGCGCCATTGTTGCAAACTGATCGGGAGTCATAATGGACTTTCCCGATTGCTGCCGAAGGGGCAGGGACTCAGCTCCCTCCTCTTCGGCTTCGATTTTAGAACGCGCTCATAGAGCTTTTTCTGACGTTGTGAATGGCTTCAGAGCCGATTTGATGCACAAAAATGTTAAAATAGGGTGAATTAATTGACAAAAGTTAAGAAATAAGGGGATTTTTCGCTAACTTTGCTGCTCCAATAGAAGTTTCACCGGTTTAAGCGGAAGGCCCGGGCGGTCGCCGCCAACCATTTTTTTGAACATTAATCTATGTTAAGGATTGCAATTCAGGCAAAGGGAAGACTCAACGAAGACTGCGTGACGCTGATGAACGACAGCGGAATAACCATATCAGGCGGTAGCCGCAAACTTATGGCTCATGCCAAAGGGTTTCCGATGGACGTGCTCTATCTGCGCGACGACGACATCCCGCAGGCCGTTGAGATGGGAGTGGCCGATATAGGCATCGTAGGTCTCAATGAGCTTGAGGAGAAGGGAGCCGAAGTCGATGTGATCATGGAGCTTGGGTTCGGCGAGTGCCGCATTTCGCTGGCAGTGCCCCGCGAGGCTGACTATCAGGGCCTCGAATGGTTCAATGGCCGCCGGATTGCCACCAGCTATCCCCGCATACTCCGCCGTTTTCTCGACAATAACGGCATCAATGCCGAGATTCACGAAATTGCCGGTTCGGTTGAGGTCGCTCCTGCCGTAGGGATGGCCGACGCCATATTCGACATAGTCTCGAGCGGCGGCACGCTGGTGCAGAATGGCCTTGTTGAGGTCGAGCAGGTGCTTTATTCACAGGCCGTACTTATCGGCAACCGTAATCTCGACGAGTCAAAACGCGCCGACCTCAAGAAGCTGCAATTCCGCTTCTCGTCGAACATCGACTCCCGCGACATGAAATATGTGCTGATGAATCTCCCCGCGGCGTCGGTCGACAAGGCCGTGGCTATGCTCCCGGGCATGAAAAGCCCCACGCTGCTGCCGCTGGCCGAGGAGGGATGGTTCTCGCTCCACGCCGTCATCGCCAAGGATGAACTTTGGGAGAAAGTGGAGATGCTCAAAAGTGTCGGCGCCGAGGATATCCTTGTGCTTCAGGTAGAAAATATCATCCGTTGAAAACAGCATAGTCAATGGAAACCGTAATAAATCCCCCGCGGCAGCAATGGGCTTCGCTCGTGCGCCGCAACATCACCGACGCCGCCACTGTGGCCGAAGCTGTCGATGCCATCATTGAGCGCGTCAGCGCTGAAGGCGACGCCGCCCTGCGTGACTATGCGCTGAAATTCGACGGCAGCCATATCGATGCTCTCGAGGTTTCGCAGGAGGAAATTGCCGCTGCCGGCGATGCTGTCAGCTCCGACGTAAAGAGGGCCATCGCAACCGGCATTGCCAACATCAAGGCGTTTCATGCCGCCCAGCTTCCGCACGAGGTGAAGGTCGAGACCATGCCGGGTGTCACCTGTGTGCAGCGCGCGGTGCCTCTGCAGCGTGTAGGTCTATATATCCCCGGCGGACAGGCACCTCTCTTCTCCACAGTGATGATGCTGGCCGTGCCGGCCCGTATCGCCGGATGCCCCGAGGTCATCCTTTGCACACCGCAGAGTCACGACCGCCCCATAGCGCCCGAAATCCTGTATACAGCCCGTGAATGTGGCGTCAGCAGGATATATCGTGTCGGCGGCGCGCAGGCCATAGCCGCCATGGCTGTCGGCACAGATTCCATCGCACGAGTCGATAAAATCTTCGGCCCCGGCAACCGCTTCGTCACCCGCGCCAAGCAGGTGCTGTCGCAGCGTGTGGCCATCGACATGCCTGCCGGGCCCAGCGAAGTGCTGGTGATGGCCGACGATAGCTGCAACCCCATGTTTGTGGCCGCCGACATGCTCTCGCAGGCCGAACACGGGCCCGACAGCCAAGCCATCTGCGTGTGCTCCTCTACAGAAACCGCCGCAGCCGTGCGCGATGCCGTGGAGCTGCTCAAAAAGCGCCTGTCGCGCACCGATTCCATCGAGAAATCACTGTCGCACAGCCGCATAATCGTGCTCCCCTCCACCGACGACATGATCTCGTTTGTCAACGGCTACGGCCCCGAACACCTGATCATCTCCATGCACTCACCCTGGGAGGTGGCTGCGCGCATCACCGCCGCCGGGTCGGTATTTATCGGCAATTATTCCCCCGAAAGCGCCGGGGATTATGCCTCCGGCACCAATCACACTCTCCCCACCAACGGCTGGGCGCACTCGTTCAGCGGCGTGAATATCGACAGCTTCATGCGCAAAATCACATATCAGCAGCTCACTCCTGCCGGACTGACATCGCTCGAGCCTGCCATCGTGGCCATGGCCCGTGCCGAAGGACTCGACGCCCATGCCCTGGCTGCCGAGATCCGCATCACCGATCAACCGGAATAACATCTCTGAATCATCGCATTATGAACCGGAAAAATCCGCTACAATATGTGCGCCCCAATATCCTCGCGCTTGAGCCTTACAGCACCGCGCGCGATGAATTCACAGGGGGCGACATATCGGTCTGGGTCGACGCCAACGAAAATCCATTCAACAATGGCGTGAACCGTTACCCCGACCCCCATCACCGGAAACTCAAAGAGGTAGTCGCCTCGCTGAAAGGCTTCCCCGCCTCACAGATATTTCTCGGAGGAGCCGGCAGCGACGAGGCCATAGACCTCACATTCAGGATTTTCTGTACACCGGGCAAGGATAACGCCATAGCCATCTCGCCCAGCTACGGAGTCTACCGCGTGTCGGCTGCGATCAACGATATTGAGTTGCGCGAGGTGCGCCTCAACGACGATTTCTCACTCCCTGTCGATCGCCTTCTCGAGGCTGCCGACTCCCGTTCGAAACTCATGTGGATCTGTTCACCCAACAATCCCACCGCCAACGCATTCGCACGCGCCGATTTGCTGCGCCTGTGCGACGAATTCGACGGGATGGTTGTAGTCGACGAGGCCTATGTGGATTTTTCGGAGGAAGGCTCGCTCCGCGACTGCATAGCCGCTCACCCCAATCTCATCATACTTCAGACTTTTTCCAAAGCCTGGGGAATGGCCGGGCTGCGTTTCGGCATGGCGTTTGCCGCAGCCGAAATCATAGCCATTTATAATAATGTGAAATATCCCTACAACATCAACGGTCCCACGCAGGCCGCACTGATAGAGCGCATCACCGCCACTGCCCCCGAAGTAGGGCGCATGGTTGATGAAATCACTGCCGACCGACGGATGCTTTCCGACGGATTGAGCCGGTGCGCGTGTGTGAAACATGTCTATCCTTCCGACGCAAATTTCCTGCTGGTGAAAGTGACTGATGCCGGCGCAATTTATGATTATCTTATAGCCAACGGCGTGATAGTGCGCAACCGCTCCTCGCAGCCCGGATGTGCCGACTGTCTGCGAATCACCGTGGGTACGCATAGCGAAAATATCCGTATTCTCGATCTGATGCGCGCCTATGGTATATAATTGACCGGTGTCCTCGTGTAGGTAACATTTATCATTAAACAAGCTCAAAGTTGAAAAAAGCCATATTCATTGACCGCGATGGCACAATCATCGCCGAACCCGCCGACGAGCAGATCGACTCGCTGGAGAAGCTCGAGTTCGTGCCCGGAGCCATCTCGGCTCTGCGGATGCTTGCAGGAAAGGGCTACGAGCTGGTGATGGTCTCCAATCAGGATGGACTCGGCACCGATTCGTTTCCCGAGGATACATTCTGGCCCGCCCACAACAAGATGCTCGCCACCCTGGCCGGCGAGGGTGTGCGTTTCGACGATCAGCTCATCGACCGCTCGTTTCCGGCCGACAATGCACCCACGCGCAAGCCACGCACCGGGATGCTCGGAAAATATATGGATGGCAGCTATGACCTTGCCGCCTGCTATGTGATCGGCGACCGCCATACCGATGTGGAGCTGGCCCGCAATCTCGGCGCACGCGGCATATTCCTGGGAAAGCCCGACAACGCGCCCGAAGGCACGCGTCTGGCCACTACCGACTGGCATGAGATCGCCCGCCACATACTCACGGGCGACCGCACCGCCACTGTGAGCCGGCATACATCGGAAACCTCGATCGACGTAACCGTCGACCTCGATACTGCCGAAGGGTCGGCTGTCGACAGCGGTCTGAAATTCTTCGACCACATGCTCTGGCAGATACCGCACCATGCGGGAATCCGTCTCGACCTGGTATGCCGCGGTGACCTTGAAGTCGACGAACACCATTCGATGGAGGATGTGGCTATCGCCCTTGGCGAGGCCCTTACCCTGGCTTTGGGGGATAAACGCGGCATTGAACGATATGGCTTCGTGCTCCCCATGGACGAAAGCCGCGCCATGGTGCTCATTGATCTGGGCGGTCGCGCCGACTTCGACTGGGATGTGCCCTTTACCCGCGAATATGTGGGCGACACACCCACCGAGATGTACCGCCATTTCTTCCACACTCTCTGCGTGGCCATGAAATGCAACCTCCACATACAGGCACGCGGCGAGAACAACCATCACCTCATCGAAGGGGTGTTCAAGGCATTTGCCCGCGCACTGCGCATGGCTGTTCGTCGCGATCCGTTCTCATATTCACTTCCCTCAAGCAAAGGCATCCTATGATCGCGATAATCGATTACGACATGGGCAACATCCGCTCCGTGGAAAATGCCCTGCACCGGCTCGGCGCCGAGTATAAGCTGACCGCCGACCCGGCTGAAATCCGCAAGGCCGACCGCGTGATTCTTCCCGGCGTGGGCCACTGCGGCCAGGCTGTAGAGAATCTGCGCGAGCGCGGACTGGTGGATGTGATCAAGGATCTGCGGCGCCCCGTGCTCGGCATCTGTGTGGGCATGCAGGCCATGTGCCGCCACACCGAGGAGGGGGATGCCGACGGTCTCGGCATCTTCGACGCACGCGTCGCCCGATTCGACGATTCCCTCGGACTCAAAGTGCCCCACATGGGCTGGAATCAGATTTCAAATCTCGACAGCAAGTTGCTGCGCGACATCCGCGGCGGCGAATATGTCTATTTCGTCCACAGCTATTACGCTTCGCTCGGGCCCGACACCATTGCCACCACCACCTATGGCTCCGTGATGTTCTCGGCCGCACTGAAATATGAAAACTTCTACGGCACCCAGTTCCACCCCGAAAAAAGTGGCGATGCAGGGAGCCGAATTCTTTCCAATTTCTTGAAACTCTGACCAATATGTCTACAGTTGTAATTCCCGCCATTGACATAATACAGGGGCGCTGCGTGCGCCTGAGCCAGGGCGACTACGCCAGCAAGACGGTCTACGATGTAGACCCCTGCGACATGGTCCGCCGCTTTGTCGACGCCGGATTTCCCCGTGTACATGTCGTGGACCTCGATGGCGCCAAGGCCGCCAGCCCGCAGAACCTTGCCACGCTTGAGAAAGTGGCCTCCGTGCCGGGCGCACGTATTGAATGGGGCGGCGGCATCAAGGATTCTCAGGCTCTTACCGATATCTTCTCGGCCGGCGCGTCGTATGCGGTGGTCGGATCCATAGCGGCCCGGCAACCCGATGTCATGGCCCGATGGATCAGGGAATACGGACCCGGCCGCATGATTCTCGGTGCAGATGTCCGCAATGGCCGCGTGGCCGTCAGCGGATGGCAGGAGGAGATGCAGCTAACCATAGAGGATCTGATACTGAGGCTTCTGCCCGATGGTCTCACACAGGTTATCTGCACCGAAATCTCACGCGACGGCATGCTTGCAGGCTCTGCCGTGGAACTCTACCGGCAACTGGTGGAGCGTTTCCCGCAGGTGATTTTCACTTCGTCGGGTGGCATAGGCTCGTTGGCAGATGTGGAGGAGGTGGCCGCCGCAGGTGTTCCACGCGTTATTGTCGGAAAAGCGCTCTACGAAGGCCGCGTTACACTTGAACAGCTTCGCCCCTTTGCCGGCGACGCCGTCTGATAAACTGAAAATCAATACGCAATGTTAGCAAAACGCATAATACCCTGTCTCGACGTAAAGGATGGCCGCACCGTGAAGGGTGTCAACTTCGAGGGTCTGGCCGATGTCGGCGACGCCGTGGAGCTGGGCGCCCATTATGCCCGCGAGGGTGCCGACGAACTGGTGTTTCTCGACATCAGCGCATCGCGCGAAGGACGCGGCACATTCACCCGTCTGGTCGAACGCATAGCCGACCGCATCAACATCCCTTTCACCGTGGGAGGTGGCATCTCTACGGTCGACGACGCGGCGCGCCTGCTCGATGCGGGTGCCGATAAAATCACCGTCAACAGCGCGGCTGTGGCCCGACCGGAGTTGATTTCTGAAATCGCTTCGCGCTATGGCTCGCAGTTTGTGGTGGCAGCTATCGATGCCAAACTCACCGACGACGGCATCTGGCACGTTACCACTCATGGCGGCTCGCGCTTCTCCGATCGCGAACTTTTCAGCTGGGCGGCCGAAGTGCAGGAGCGCGGTGCCGGCGAAATCATGTTCACGTCGATGAACCACGACGGCACGCGCTCGGGCTATCCCTGCGACGTGTTCGCCCGGTTGGCCGACGGTCTTTCCATCCCGGTTATCGCATCGGGCGGTGCCGGGAGCGTGGACGACATTGCCGACGTGCTCGACCAGGGCAAAGCCAATGCCGCCCTTGCCGCTTCGATCTTCCATTACGGAGAAATCTCGATAGGGGAGCTGAAACGCCGGCTGGCAGAAAAAGGAATTGCGGTGCGCCTGCCCGGCTGATCTCCGATATGCCGCAATACACTCACACAATCTTTCACCAGAAACAATCAGATGAACAACATATCTTTTGACGATTTCAAACTCGACAAATGCGCCGACGGCCTTCTCCCGGTGATCGTGCAGGACGCCGGCACCCTGCGCGTGCTCATGCTCGGCTACATGAACCGCGAGGCTTTTGATAAAACCGTGGCCACCGGCAACGTCACTTTCTGGAGCCGCACCCGCAATCAGCTGTGGACGAAAGGGGAAACTTCGGGGCATTTCCTGAAACTTGTGGAGATGTATGTCGACTGCGATGCCGACACTCTGCTGGTGAAAGCCGACCCCATTGGCCCCACATGCCACCGGGGAACCACATCATGCTTCGACACGCCAGAGTCGGAGGGTTTCGTGCGCTCGCTTGCAAAGGTAATCAAGGGGCGCCATGAAGCCATGCCCGAGGGATCCTATACCACAAAATTATTCATCAAAGGGCCCAAAATCATCTCTAAAAAAGTGGGCGAGGAGTGTGTGGAATCAATTATCGAGGCTGTCGACGGCAACCGCGACCGGTTTGTTTACGAAGCCTGCGACCTGATCTATCACTATCTGGTGCTTCTGGAGCAGATGGGCGTGACCCTGCCAGAGCTTGAGCGGGAGTTGCTCAAACGTCACTGATTAGGGTCGATTAAGCGCTGGGTCAGAGTGTGTTCTGGAACGCCGTGGGCGACATGCCCGTGAGATTCTTGAAATATTTGCCGAACGATGACTGGTTGGGGAAATTAAGCTCGTAGGAGATCTGCTGCACGTTTTTGCCTGAATAGCGCAGCATGTTCTTGGCCTCCTGAATCACATACTGGTCGATCCATTCGCCCGCCGATTTGCCTGTCGATTCCTTGATGATGAGCGACAGATATTTCGGCGAGATAAACATTTTCTCGGCATAGAAGCTGATGGCACGCTCGGCTTTATGGTATTCGCGCACCAGACGCAGGAATGTCTGCGCATAGGTGAGTTTGCGTGTGTGTGCTTTCCCGCCGGCCGACTGCTCGGCCGCTTCCTCGCCATAGGCCATAATCTGATAGCTGGCGGCCGATGTGAGAGCGCGGGCTATGTAGCGGCTGTAGTTGTTGTCGTGGACGGCATTGAGGTGCAGCAGCTGAAAATAATGCAGAAGCAGTTTCACCCTCTCCGGATCAAGTTCGAGTACAAGATTCACGCGGGCAAACAGCGATGTGTTGATGGCGTTGAGGTCTATGTTGATGTCGTGGATAAAACGGTTGGATAGAAACAGCAGATAGGCTTCCAGTTCCTCTCCCTCCCAGCTGATGGGTTTGAACACAGTGTCGGGGGGCACGAAGAGCAGCGAGTTGGGGCGGGCTGTGACTTCATCGAGATTGATGAGCATTCTCACCGTGCCTTTCACGCACAGACACATGGTCATGCCGTCGAACCGACGCGCCACGGGGGCGTCGATCATGGGGCTAAGACCTGTAACGCGGGTTAGGATGTAATCCTCGCCCAAATGAGTGTAGCCTTCGGAAATCTCGCGAATGGCTTTGAGTTCAGAAAACTGTATTTTCGATTCCGGGAAAGGGGGCTTGTGTTTCATTTCGCTTGATTTTTCCGGTATTTGACCGCCGGGACGCGGTTGTGGCGGTCGATAGCTATAAGGATGAATACCACGATGCCTCCGACGATAAACATCAGTGTCTGGGAGGCTATCACGGTGTTGCCGAAGGCGGTGGCCTCGGTTATGAAGGCTGTGTGTGTGGCCGAGTGAACCGAAGCGGTCACTGCCGCGGGGGCAAATAGCGTCAGGCCGAAGTTCACTGCCATCTGATAGGGGCCGATGCCTCCGTTTGAGGGGATGGCCATGGATAGGGTGGTAAGCATATAGCATATGAGCACCACTATGATGCCGTTGCTTTCATAGAGCGAGCGGGTCAGCGGAAAAGCCTGGAACGACACATACATCTGCATGAAATAGGCTGTCCAGAGCACCGCGGTGAGCAGCAGCCAACGACCTTTGCCTTTCATGCGGGCTATGGCGGCGAAGCCCTCCCATATGCCCGAGAAAAAACTGCGTACCCGGCTGATGAATTTGCCGCGGCCATATCGCAGCAGAGCAATGAAAAGCAGCAGGCATGCCACTCCCGCGCCCCAGAAGAGGGGAGAGGAGAGCAGTGCCGACATCTTGTTGTAAAAGTCGGGATATGTGGCGAAAAATTTCTGAAAAGGCTCGGCGGCGAATCCAATGGTGATCAGCAGCAGCAACAGCACGGTGAGCGTGTCGGCCAGACGGTCGGCGATCATCGATCCGAAAACCTCGGAGAAGGGCGCGTCCTGCCGATAGGCAATATAGCCCGAGCGCCACACTTCGCCCAGGCGGGGAAACAGCACATTGAACGCGTAAGTGCCCAGTATCGAATAGAAAAGAATGTGCAGGGGAGGGCGCACGCCGATGGCCTTGAGCTGGATGCCCCAGCGGGCGGCGCGCACTATCAGCGGGATGAAGCCTATGAGGATGCTCAGACCGATATAGCGGAAATCGCACTCCTCGCGGATGATGCGCCACATCTCGGGAAGATCCACGTCGTGGAAGAGGGCGAAGCAGAGTCCAACGCTGATAAGGAGAGGTACGCCGAATTTCAGCAGTTTGCTCAGGAGAGAGCCTCCGCCGAGGGCCCCCCGTCGGGGTGGAGTTTCGCCTGGTTGTGTCGGCTGTGAGCCCGGTGCCGTAGCTATTTTATTTTCGGAAGAATTCATAAAATATCGAACATTGAGATGATTTAGAGCTTATTGTTGACAAGCTCTTAACGGCGGTTGCGGAAAAATTCTTTCATCAGTGCCGCGCACTCCTCGCCGAGGACACCCTCGGTGACTGTGGCACGGGGATGAAACGGGCTGAGGCCCGGCTCGGCGGCCATGAAGCTGCGGTAGCCCCGCTTGGGATCGGCCGCGCCGAACACCACGCGCCCGATCTGACTCCAGCCGATGGCGCCTGCGCACATCAGACACGGCTCCACGGTCACGTAGAGTGTGGCTTCGGGCATATATTTCCCACCGAGAGTCTGTGCGGCTGCTGTCAGAGCCAGCATCTCGGCGTGGGCGGTGACATCGGAGAGCTGCTCGGTGAGGTTGTGCCCCTTTCCGATGATTTTTCCTCCGCACACCACCACGGCGCCAACAGGAATCTCGCCGAGGTCGAAGGCACGCCGCGCTTCGGCCAAAGCCACGTTCATGAATCTTTCGTCGTCGGTCATACTGTCGGCAAAGTTACAAAAAAAGCATAACAGAAAAAGAATTTTTTACCAGAATGCTTGTCGATTTCGGCATAAATGTATAATTTTGGAACAAAGAAAATACTTCTTACCTATACCATCCGTTTCATTACCTATACCATACATTTCAGAAATGCAAAACAAATTAGCCATATACAGAAACGACCCATGGCTCGAGCCATACGCTCCTGCCATCGACGGGCGCCACGAAGATGCCATCCGTAAGGCTGCCGATCTCACCAGCGCCTCAGGCAATCTGGTCGACTTTGCCAACGCACATAAATATTTCGGTCTCCACCGGGTTTCGCCTCGCGGCGGATGGGTGTTTCGCGAATGGGCGCCCAATGCCTCGGCAATCACACTGATCGGCGACTTTTCCGACTGGCAGGAGAAGCCCGAGTATGCTCTCCAGCCCTTAGGCAATGGCGTGTGGGAGGTGAAGCTCCCCGCAAAAGCCCTCAGCCACGGTCAACTCTACAAGATGCGCGTTCACTGGCCCGGCGGCGAGGGCGACCGCATTCCGGCCTATGCCACCCGAGTGGTGCAGGACGATGTCACCAAAATCTTCTCCGCTCAGGTGTGGAATCCCGCGCCATATAAATGGGAGGTGAAGAAGTTTGTGCCCGACACCCGTCCTCTTCTTATATATGAATGCCATGTAGGCATGGCACAGCAGGAGGAGAAGGTCGGCACATACGCCGAGTTCCGCGACAAGATTCTCCCCCGCATCGCCGCCGACGGCTACAATGCAATACAGGTGATGGCCATTCAGGAGCATCCCTATTACGGCTCGTTCGGCTACCATGTGTCGTCGTTCTACGCCCCGTCGTCGCGCTTCGGCACCCCTGAGGAGCTTAAGAGCATGATCGACCGCGCCCATGAATTAGGCCTTGCCGTGATCATGGACATCGTCCACAGCCATGCGGTCAAAAACGAAAACGAGGGACTGGGTCGTCTCGACGGCACCCGCGATCTCTATTTCTATCCCGGCGACCGCGGCGAGCACCCCGCATGGGATTCCTACTGCTTTGACTACGGCAAAAACGAGGTGCTCCACTTCCTGCTGTCGAACTGTAAATACTGGCTCGAGGAGTTCCGCTTCGACGGCTTCCGTTTCGACGGCGTCACTTCCATGCTTTATTATGACCATGGTCTGGGCAAAGCTTTCGGCGGTTACGGCGACTACTACGACGGCAATCAGGATACCAACGCCATCACATATCTCACTCTGGCCAACCAGCTGATTCATGATGTGAATCCCCACGCCATCACCATCGCCGAGGAGATGAGCGGCATGCCCGGTCTGGCCATCAAGTTTGCCGACGGCGGCATAGGTTTCGACTACCGTATGGCAATGGGTATCCCCGACTACTGGATCAAGACCCTCAAGGAGAAAAAAGATGAGGACTGGCACCCCACCTCCATTTTCTGGGAGCTGACCAACCGCCGCTACGAGGAAAAGACCATATCGTATGTCGAGAGCCACGACCAGGCGCTCGTCGGTGACAAGACTGTGATCTTCCGTCTCATCGACAAGGAGATGTACTGGCACATGATGGTGGGCGACACCAATCCGCTGGTCACCCGCGGCATCGCACTCCATAAAATGATCCGGCTGGTCACGCTCGCCACCATCAACGGCGGCTACCTCAACTTCATGGGCAACGAGTTCGGCCATCCCGAGTGGATCGACTTCCCCCGCGAAGGCAACGGCTGGAGCTATAAATATGCCCGCCGCCAGTGGGATCTTGTCGACCGCGAAGACCTTCAGTATAAGTTCCTGAACGCTTTCGACAACGCCATGATAGAGCTTGTTGCCGGCGTGAACAACTTCCAGGCGCTCCCCGTGGAGAAGCTATGGGAGAAGGACGATGACCAGGTGCTTGCATTCGGTCGCGGCGACCTGATTTTCGTTTTCAATTTCTCACCCGTGAAATCCTACAGCGACTACGGCTTCCTGGCTCCGATAGGGAAATACAAGGTGGTGCTGTCGTCCGACGCGCCTCAGTATGGCGGCTTCGGCAACATCGACGAGTCGGTAGAGCATCTTACTCAGTTTGATCCTCTCTATCAGCCCATGGGCAAGGAGTGGCTGAAACTCTATCTGCCCGCCCGCTCGGCTCAGGTGCTTCGCCTTGTGCGCGAACCCGCCCCCGCCAAAAAGCAGCCTGCTAAGAAAACGGCGACCAAGAAATCCCCCGCCACAAAAAAGTCTGCCGACTGAGAAGTAATCAGTCTACAGGCTACACAAAATAATAATTGCCGCCCGGAGTTTCAGCCCGGGCGGCAATCTGTTTATATGTGGTTGCAATCGATTTCGTCGGTTCGACGAAAGTTATTGCTGCGCGTCGGCAAGCATCATGCGGCGCCATTTGAAGTAGCCGAAGAATGCTATCACGGTGTAGATGGCATAGAGGGTGGCGTAGAAGTATATGCCTTTGTAGATATACAGACCCACGCACACTGCATCGACAAGCACCCAGCACCACCACTGTTCGATGATTTTGCGGGCGAGCATCCATGTGGCCACTATGCTCATGGCTGTGGTGAATGCGTCGTATATCACCACGGTGGAGTTGGTGAATGTGAGCATGTAGCCGATGGCAGCCCACAGAATCGCCGTGGCTCCCGCGCATCCCAGCAGGGTGAGCGGCGCTGCATGGTGGATGTCAAGCTGCGGTTTCTCCTTGGCTTTGCTGCCGCGACTGCGGCGCGTCCATGCCCAGTAGCCGTAAATGGCCATGATGAAATAATAGATGTTCATGGAGAAGTCGGCATACAGCCCTTTGCGGAAATAAATCCACATGGATATGGCGGGCATGATGATGCCCACGAGCCACATGCGGGCGTTGGCATGGTACTCCCACCAGAGATAAAGCACGCCGATTGCAAATCCGGCAATTTCAAGTGTCAGGTCCCAGTTCATGCTGTTGTGTCAGAGATGATTTGCGTTGGGGAATAATAGATGTAGGTCAGAACCTGAGGGCCACTGTGCCCATCACATTGAGGGGGGCCTGAGCGGAATAACCCGAATAGCGGTAGATCTCCTTTTCGCCGCGGTCATTTACTTCGTATCCGGCGCCGGTGTAGCCGTTGTTGCAATATTTCTCGTTGAAAATATTGTAGATGGCGAAACCCACGCGAAGCGATTTCACCGAGGGGATGTTGAGGAACTCATAGGCCAGCCGCAGGTCGGTGACGAAATAAGCGTCGAGCCGTGCCGAGGCGGTGCGGGCGTTGTTCATATATTGGCTTGATATGTAACGGCTGTCGACCGAAGCCTCGAAACCGCGATAGCGGAAGTTCAGCGAATTGTGGAGGATGAAGGCGGGCGAGAACGCTATGGGGGTGTCGCCGCAGTCGATAATCATGGGCGTGGTAGACGGGTCCTCCCATTCATAGATGTATTCTCTGAAATCCTTGATGCGGTTGCGCGAGAGAGTGGCGTTGATCTGCCAGTCGAACCAGTCGACAGGGCGCAGCGAACTCTGCAGCTCAATGCCCATGCGGTAGCTCGAGGGCACGTTCACGCTCAGCGGGTTGCCGGTGTCGGAGAGCTGGCCGGTGGTGACGAGCTGATCCTTGTAGTCCATGTAATAGAGGTTGATCCCCGCCGAGAATATGCGGTGCGAGAATGTGTAGCCCAATTCATAGTCGAAGAGGCGTTCGGCTTTGGGATAGATCCGCGGATCGCCGTCGGTGAAGTTGTCGCGGACAGGCTCTTTGTGGGCCACGCTCCATGATGCGAATGCGCGGTGGGCGCCCTCGTTATAGACAAAGCCTGCCTTGGGGTTGAAGAAATCCCAGTCGCGGTGCAGGTCAATTCGGGCCAGCGCGTCGGTGGCGTCGTCCCAGTTGTCTGTGAGACCGCCGATGGAGTAATGGATATGGCGGTACTGAACATCGGCGAACGCCGAGAGGCCGCGCCACAGGCTGATATCCGTGCGGGCGAAGATGTTGGAGTCGAATTTGTGGCCGTTGTTGCGGTAATATTCCTGCAGGGGGTCGATTGCGCCGATGTAGTTGCGTACCCACGCCACCTGTCCGTAATGGCGGCCGACAAACCAGTTGGCTGCCCCGCCCAGAGTGGTGTTGATGCGGTTGGAGGCGTAGCGCAGACTGGCAGTGAAACCGCCGAAGTCGTTGGCGTTGAACTTCTTGCGCACAAGGTCGCTGCGCTTTACCAGTTCCCCGTCGGGCGATGTGAACGGTGCAAGACCGTATTCAACAAGCTTCCGGTTGGTCTTGAGCTGGTTGTAGTATCCGTCGCCGCGGGTGTAGTGGCCTGCCACGTTGAGGTGCCATCGCTCGGCCAGACGCTGATAGATGAGCAGTTGCAGATGGTGCTGCACGAAATTGTCGTATTGGTCAGGGTAATATGCACGGTTGCCTTGATCGTCGACGTACTCGCCGCAGGGGTTGTAGCGGCGGCCATATTTCTCCATATCCTCTTTCGAGGCATAGTCCCAGGCCATATAAGTGCGCTCCTTGCCTCCGAAGCCGAGCAGACGCACCTGTGTGCCGCTGTTTTGGTAGGCGATCTGCCCCATGTAGCTCCAGAGTTTCGACCATGCGCGGTCGATGTAGCCGTCGGAACCGATGTGGCTCAGGCGGGCGTCGACGCTCCAGTGGCCGTTGATTAGCCCGGAGTGCACTTTCAGACTTTCGCGGTTGGCATTGTATGAGCCATATGCGCCGCTGAATTCGGCACCCGCTTCCTGCGAGGGAGCGTCGGTGACCATATTGATCGATGCGCCGAAAGCGCCTGCACCATTGGTGGAGGTGCCTGCGCCGCGCTGCACCTGGATGTCGCGCAGCGATGATGCAAGGTCGGGCATGTTGACCCAATAGACGCGCGAGCTTTCAGAATCGTTAATGGGGATGCCGTTGGCTGTGACGTTGATGCGCGAGGCGTCGGAGCCGCGCACGCTCAGCGACGAATAGCCTATGCCGCCGCCGGCGTCGCCGGTCATGATCACCGAAGGCATCATTTCGAGCAGCGACGGTATGTCGCGTCCGTCATTGATTTCTCTGATCTGCGCCGCGGAGATGTTGGAGTAGGCGGCCGGAGTGCGAGAGTCGGCACGATTGGCCACCACATCCACGGCTTTGAGGTTTACACTGAGCGAGTCGGGAGTGTACTCGCCTGAGGTTTCGGCGGCGTGGGCCGTCGCGGGCATGGCTGAAAGCATGCCGCATACCGCAGCGGCAGCGCCGCAGCGGATGATGATTTGTTTAACCATACTGTTTAATTTCACTACGCCGGTATTACCCGGATCAGGTTCGAGGGTATTTTCTCAGCTCCCGCTCTCGGGAGCACCCCTATTAATCATATGTAATTGTGGAGCCGACGGTGTCGGCTCAGGAGGTTGCATCAGTACCAGCTGACGCCGTTGGAGGTTGAGGAGCGTTTGTCATATTTGAGGTCGGAGAGGAGCGACGATTTCACGGCGATGTGGAAATTGTAGCTCTTGTAGGGACCTACCGGAATCACCGAGGCGCGCATGGTGAAACAGTGCATGTCGCGCTCGATGTTGACATTCATGTATGCGATTTTGTGCATCTGGAAATCGTAGGAGGCCGAAGCGGAGATGTTCCAGTTTTTTGTGGGACGGATGTTGCCCGACAGCGAGAGGTTCTGTGTGATGCGTCCGTTGTACTCCAGCTTCTGGTAGTTAAAATCGCCGTAGCCGTAGTTGATGGAGTAGTTGATGGATAGACTCCACGGCACCACCCACGGCACATATCCGTCGGGGTCGAGCTGAAGTTCGCTGTCGGAGCCTCCCTCCTCATCTTCATAGTCGCGCCTCCCACGGTTGCCTGCAGGGTTGTCGAACGACGAGTTGCCTTTGTCGTCGGTGCCCGACCCGTCCTTCTTCTTGTCGTTCTTCTTTTTGCTGAAAGTGTTGTTGTTGATCGTGTAGGAGAACGATGTGCCGGTCGACTGGAGTCGGCCGATACCCTTGCCTGCCTTCCAGCGGGGGATGTTGACGCGCACGGGCTGTCCGGCCGAGTTGAGCTGATAGGTGTAGGTGTCCCAGGTGGCCGAGAGACTGAGGTTGAACTGCTTGGTCAGTCGCAGTAGCAGCGAGGTGTTGATGTTTGACCAGTTCATGGAGTCGGCTGCGAAGTTGTAGCTCTCCGAGATGGTGAAATTCTCGATCAGCGACACTTTTTTCTCGCCTATGGAGTCGTTGGTCTTCACTTTCATCTCAAGGTTGTTGGCCAGCGAGAAGGTGAGCGCTCCGGTCTTTCCCTCGCCGGGCACGCCGAAGAGGCTGTTGGGGAAGAGGGAATATTTGCGACGTTGCGCGCCGCCGTTGGGGTCGACGTAGGAGTAGCTGCCGTAGTAGCCGAACCATGGCGACGAGAAGTCGGGGGCGTAGCTGAACGAAAGCGTGGGAGTCATCACGTGGCGGATCATCTTCACTTTGTCGCCAAGGAAGGGGAGGGGCTGGAAGAAACCGTAGATTTTGGTGTCGAGCGACACGGTGGTGTTGAAGTCCCACACGTTGTAGAAGTTGTAGGTGGTGTCGCAGACTTCTGCTTCTGCCACCGGATCCCACTGTCGGCGCACCTTTGTGGTGTACATGCGGTCGGTGAGATTGATCGACGGGGTGATGTTGAGATATTTGAAGATCTGAAAGGTGGCCGACACGGGCACGTTGTGCTTGAAGCCGTTGCGCCAGTCCTTGATCAGCGATTTCTTGAAGAATACATCCTGTTTGGCGGTGAGGGAATTCTGGAATATGCCCTGATACGACATTCTGATTTTCTCATACCAGCGTTCGCTGCCCACGGCTTTCTTGCGCTTGAAGGGGTTGGTCTGCCCCATGGAGATGTTGAGATTGGGAAACGACACCGACAGAGTGGAATCCTGCGTACGCTGCGACACATTGAGCGATGTCGACATCTGCCATTTCGAGTTGGGAAAGCGGTATGAGAGGTTCACCGTGGAGCTTTTGGTGTTCTCGGTGAATGAGCTGGAATAGTAGCTTGAAACGGAGCTGCGCGAATAGCCCGATGTGGTGAAATTGACCGACGCCGAGAGGGTCATGTTGGGGTTGGCCTTGGCATCCTGTGAGTGGCTCCAGAGCACTTGAAAGTTTGTGCCTGTCGAGTAGTCGGGATCGCCCTTCTCACCGTTGATGGTCTTAATGAAGTTCACGTCGAAGTGGCCGTTGTACTTGTAGCGCTTGTTGTAGGTCGACTGCGCCGACAGTCCCCATGACCCCTTGGTGTATATCTCGCCGGTAAGGGCAAGGTCCACATAATCGTTGATGGCGAAATAGTAGCCGCCGTCCGAGAGATAGAAGCCGCGGTTGTAGTCGTCGCCGAATGTGGGCACAATCACGCCCGAGGCATATTTGTCGGTGAAAGGGAAATAGCCGAAGGGCACGGCCAACGGCAGCGGCAGTCCCTCAAGCACCATATAGGCGGGGCCGGTGACGATGTTTTTCTTCGGACGCACCTTGGCACGGGTGAGCTGGAGATAGAAATGGGGATGATCGTGGTTGTCGCATGTGGTGTAGCGGCCGTTTTCCACATAATAGTCCTCTCCCTCGCTCTTCTTTGTGTTTCCGCCGGTGAGGAATCCCTCGCCCTGCTCGGTGATCACGTTGGTGATATAGCCGCGCTTGCTCTTGAAATTGTAGCGCATGGTGCCGGAATTGTAGGCGGTGCCCCCCTCCTCAAATACGGGGGAGCCGATCACCGTGCCGGTCGAGTCCTCGGTGCCCACGGCGTAAACCTCCGATTTGTCCATGTCGAGTTCGATGTCGGCGGCGGTGAGTTTCAGGTTGCCGTAGTCGATGTTGCCGTCGCCATACATATATGTGGTGTTGCGGCCTATCATCACCATCGAGTCTTTCGACGAGAACACCACCTGATTGTCGAGATCGACTTTGGTGCGGCGGATGCGCGAGCCGCGGATGGTGTCGGCGATATAGTTGAGCGAGGAGTCGCGCCCTACGGGGCGTTTGCTGCCGGTGCGCAATTTCGGCAGCGAGTCGGAGAAGTCTTCATAGATTTCTCCGAGCGAATCGGCGATGCCCTTATGCATTTCCCCGAGCGAGTCGATGACATTGACAATGCTGTCAGCACTGTCGGAGACGGCGTGATAATCAGCTGATTCGGATACCGGATCATGTGCGCGCAATTGATCCTTTCCGTCGGGTACAGCCATGTTGGCAGCGACGAAAAACGCTATCAATAAGAAGATTATATATAATTGTGACCGTTTCAAAGAAATGTCTTGTCGGAGAAAGTGCCCTGAGGCGCTTGCGCTTAATTGCGTTGCAAAGTTACTACTTTCCCCGCAATTTCCATCTTCCCGATGTTAAAATCTGAACCTCATGCACTGTTTTTTAGCTGATTTTCGCTATATTTGCAGTTGAAGGCGGACGCCTGTAGCCTGTCGGCAACCGTTTCCCCCGCCTTCTCGATGTTATGAATCAACAGCGCGACACTCCGATTTTGATAGGCTCATTCGCCACACTGCAGTCGGCGGAACTTGCCGCAGGGCTTCTCCGCAACAATGGTATCCCTTGCGAGGTGACCAACAGCACCATCGCGTCGGTGCTTCCTCTGACCGAAACGTGGACGCCGCTGCAACTGCTTGTGCCCGGTTCGATGGCCGACAGGGCTGTCGCCCTTCTGCGTGAGCATGGCGATATAGAATAGAGGGTGTGTCATAATGGCTCATCTGGGTCGTCGCTTGAAGGATTCGGCCTCGGTCACAATCTCCAGATTGCTCCCATCAGCCTCACCTCCAAGCTCCTACCATCTGAACCATTCTGACAGCACCCTCCCATCCGGGTAGAATAAGCGCTGTGTCAAAATGCTTGACACAGCGCTATATAAGTTTGTTAAGCGGTGTAGCGGGTTACTGCTTGTTTTCGCAAGTAACGTCGCGGCTGATCTTAGAGATAAGACCCGAAAGCACGCTGCCGGGACCTACGGAGATGAACTCGGTGGCGCCGTCGGCGATCATGTTCTGAACCGACTGGGTCCAGCGCACGGGTGCGGTGAGCTGGGCGATGAGGTTCTGCTTGATCTCTTCGGGGTCGGTGTGGGGACGGGCGTCGACATTCTGGTAGACGGGGCAAACGGGGGTGGAGAACTCGGTGGCGGCGATGGCCTCGGCGAGTTCCTGACGGGCAGGTTCCATCATGGGGGAGTGGAAACCGCCGCCCACTTTGAGCACAAGAGCGCGTTTTGCGCCGGCAGCCTTGGCGGCCTCGCAGGCTGCGTTGACAGCCTCTACTTCGCCTGAAATCACCACCTGGCCGGGGCAGTTATAGTTGGCTGCGACAACAACGCCGTCGATGCCGTTGCAGATTTCCTCTACTTTCTCATCGGGGAGAGCAAGCACTGCGGCCATGGTCGAGGGTTTGATCTCGCATGCCTTTTGCATGGCGCGGGCGCGGGCCGACACCAGTTTCAGGGCATCTTCGAATTTGAGTGCGCCGGCTGCGGTGAGCGCCGAAAATTCTCCGAGCGAGTGGCCGGCGACCATGGCGGGTTTGAATTCCTCGCCGAGTGTCTTGGCCAGTATCACCGAGTGGAGGAACACGGCAGGCTGTGTCACCTTGGTCTGCTTGAGGTCATCCTCGGTGCCGTCAAACATGAGGTCGGTGATGCGGAATCCGAGAATATCGTTTGCTTTTTCAAACATCTCCTTTGCTTCGGCCGAACTTTCGTAGAGGTCTTTACCCATGCCTACGAACTGTGCGCCCTGGCCGGGAAACACGAATGCTTTCATAATAATGCGGTAGTAATTGGTCGGCGCAGCCCGGCGGCTTGGCCCGGAGCGCCTTGACTATGTAAAAAATGTTTAAATCTGCGGCAAAGTTACTAATTTTTTCCGAAATAACCTCGCGGTTTCCATTAAAAGCCGTATCTTTGCACATAACCGATTCATGTCTAATTTCTGATAACCTTAATAACTATGATATCTTTACTTAGTATGCCCGGCGGTTCTGAATGGATTATCATCGCCCTGGTGGTGCTTCTCCTTTTTGGCGGCAAAAAGATTCCCGAACTGATGAAAGGCCTCGGCAAGGGAGTGCGAAGCTTCAAATCGGGTCTTAACGAGGCTACCGACGAAATCAAAAAGGCTGCCGACGAGGCCGAGTCCGACCCTCAGGCCAAACACTGACTGATTCTCTTCGGCCCCGATGGTCTGTTGCCGCTGCCGCTACACCGGCTGCGCGACCTTTTACGAACTCTTAAGAGTTTATTGTTACACAAGCTCTAAAAATCCTATCTGATTTTGGCATCCCGGGAAATGACATTTTGGGAACATCTCGATGCCCTGCGCGGAGTGCTGTTCAAAATGGCGGTCACTATCGCTGTGGCGGCCGTGGCCATGTTCTGTATGATGCACCGCATCTTCGACGACATCGTAATGGCGCCGTGCCGCGGATCGTTCCCCCTCTACGGTCTGTTTGACGCCCTGTCGGCACTCACCGGCGACAGCGCGGGCGGCACGGCCGACTTCCATGTGTCGCTGATCAACACCCAGCTCGCGTCGCAGTTCTTTATCCACCTGTCGCTGTCGTTCCAGCTGGCTCTTGTAGTGACATTCCCGCTCCTTATATATGAACTGTGGACGTTTGTGTCGCCCGGGCTTTATCCCGGCGAGAAACGCCATGCCACCTCGGCCTTCATTTTCGGCAACATGCTCTTTTATATGGGTATGGCCACGGCCTATTTCCTTATTTTCCCCCTTACACTCCATTTTCTGGCCACCTACCAGCTTTCGCCCGACATTCCCAATACCATCACACTCGACTCGTATATCGACAATTTCGTGTCGATGCTGCTGATCATGGGCGTGACATTCGAAATACCGCTGCTCACATGGGTGCTTGGCCGCTTCGGCATCGTCAACCGCAGTTTCTTCTCGAAATTCCGCCGTCATGCGGTGGTGGTGCTGGTTATCGCCGCGGCAATCATCACCCCCACATCCGACCCCTTCACTCTTGCGGCGGTGTTCCTGCCGCTCTATCTTCTCTGGGAGCTGTCGGCGCGGTTGACTCCCCGGCCTGAGGTTACCGACGTTCAGACTGTGTGATCCCTACAGCGTAATCTCTGCTGAATGATTCCTGTTGCGTGATCCCTTTCAGTTTGCCTCCTCGGGGAACTTGCGGTAATATTCCTCCAGAAGGTTTCGGATGTTGAAATAGTAGGTTTCGGTGGTCGCTTTCCCCTTGTCGTTTTTCTTCTCTACCTCGATCTCGTCGTAGTAGGGTTCGCGGTACTGCTGGTTTTTCACCACGGCTTGCTGAAAGTTGACTATGTCGTATTCGTGCCGGGGGTTGATCACGTACCAGGCGTGCTCCTCGTCGGCGCCTGTGCCTGAGGATATTATGGCCTGCAACAGGTGGTTGAGGCGATACTGCCAGATAGCTGCGCGGTTTACCTTGCCGCGGGCGCGGAGAGCATAGATGAGGAAATTCATCTGCTGGAGGTCGAAGGGATTGTCGGCCAGCGCCTCGTCGGCGTAGGCGATGATGGAGTCGAGTTCCGCGCGCGTGTGCGTATTCTTATAATATAGGCTCTCGTTTTTCGTCGAGGCCTCGTTGTGGCGGTAGGGGTTGAAATCTTCCTGAAAGAGATATCCGTAATAGAGATGACGGTAGTCGTCGTTGTTCATCACGGTTTCGTTCTGGGTATATCGTTTGAACAGCTTGGGGTAATAATAGGGCGATTTGGGATTCGCGACATCGGCACGGATTGCCTCGAGGTCGGGTGCCTGCACCTTCACGCTGTTTTTCTGTCGGGCGTTGGGGTTGGCGGTGATTGCGCCTGCCACAAGCATCAGGGCTGATATGAGGAAGAATAATTTTTTCATAGATTTCAGGAACCATGGTGCCCGGTCGCGGGCATAAATTCTACCATTGACAACAAATTTACTCATTATTCTGAAAATGCCGGCCGCAGCCGCATTCCATTTATAAAAAATTATGTTTTTTTTGCTCTATTTTTGATGGCGGAAAATGGTCTGACGGTTGATGTTGTAACCAAAATGTAATTATAAAACATGCTTCTTGGTCAAAAATATGCCCAATTAAGGAATTTTTTCACTTATTTAGTGGGTAGTTTTATGAACTTTTTGTAATTTTGCGCTCGGAAAGTAGGAATTGCTTCGCCCCGCAGGCTCTCTTCCGACCCGGGCGCATCCCAAATCCGTCTTAATTCAGAATATTCAATATTTAACAATTTACAATTATGTCAGAAATCGCAGATCGCGTAAAAGCTATCATCGTCGACAAGCTCGGCGTAGATGAGAACCAGGTTACTGAAAACGCTGCATTCACCACCGACCTCGGTGCTGATAGCCTCGACACCGTAGAACTCATCATGGAGTTCGAGAAAGAATTCGGCATCTCCATCCCCGATGACCAGGCTGAAAAAATCGCCACTGTAGGTGACGCTATCGCTTACATCGAAAACGCTAAGAAGTAATCGCGAGTTTCTGGTATTCATCACTTGCTGATTAATCATTCTCCCTCTCCGATATGAAGCTTTCGCTTCGATAATAAATACAATGCGTCCTTCCATCGGGCGCATTGCGTTTATTATTACAAGCTCTAAGCCGTAGGCCGGCTCAGCACGCCCCTGATGCTTAGAAGCGGCATTTAACCAGATACATCTTATTTTTCAATGGAACTTAAAAGAGTAGTAGTAACCGGCATGGGCGCCCTCACTCCCATCGGCAACGATGTTGCCACTTCGTGGGAAAATGCCGTGAACGGCGTTTCCGGAGCCGGCCCCATTACCCACTTCGACGCCTCATTGTTCAAAACCCAGTTTGCCTGCGAGGTGAAGGGGTTCAACGGCGCCGACCATTTCGACCGCAAGAAACTCCGCCAGCTCGACCTCTACGCACAGTATGCCGTGGTGGCTGCCCGTCAGGCTGTGGCCGACGCCGGTCTGAAAGATGACGAGAAACTCAACCGCAACCGCGTGGGCGTGATCGTCGCCGCAGGTATCGGCGGCCTCCACACTTTCGAGGAGGAAGCAGGATACTATGCCATGAATCAGGCCAACGGACCCAAGTATAACCCCTTCTTCATTCCCAAGATGATCGCCGACATCGCGTCGGGCCACATCTCCATGGAGTTTGAGTATCACGGTCCCAACTACGGCGTGGTTTCGGCCTGCGCATCGTCCAACAACGCCATCATCGACGCCTTCAACCTTATCCGTCTCGGCAAGGCCGACGTGATGGTGACAGGCGGTGCCGAGGCTGCCGTCTATCCCGCAGGTGTGGGCGGTTTCAACTCCATGCACGCCCTGTCGACCCGCAACGACTCCCCCGAGACCGCATCGCGTCCCTTCTCCAAGAGCCGCGACGGATTCGTCATCGGCGAAGGTTCGACTGTCCTCATCCTCGAGGAACTCGAGCACGCCAAGGCCCGCGGCGCGAAGATCTACGCCGAGGTTGCCGGTGGCGGCATGTCGGCCGATGCCTACCACCTCACCGCCACCCATCCCGAGGGTCTCGGCGCCATCCTTTCGATGGAGAATGCTCTCGAGGATGCCGGCATGAAGCCCGAAGACATCGACTACATCAACGTGCACGGCACCTCCACCCCCGTGGGTGACCTTTCGGAGGTGAAAGCTATCCAGAAGGTGTTTGGCCCCGCAGCCTATAAACTCAACATCTCCTCCACCAAGTCGATGACCGGTCACCTGTTGGGTGCTACCGGCGCCATGGAGGCAATGTTCTGCGTGATGTCGATTGTCAACGACACCGTGCCCCCCACCATCAACCATGAGGAGGGCGACGAAGATGACGAAATCGACTACACACTCAACTTCACCTTCAACAAGGCTCAGCATCGTCCCGTGCGTGCTGCCCTGAGCAACTCCTTCGGTTTCGGCGGCCACAACGCCACCATCATCCTCAAGAAATACGAAGAAGGTAAATAACAGACCAATCTTATAATATTTCGGAACGTTCCTGTTTCTCCGGAGTTCCCGAGATGTTAGAATCTGAAAGCGCTGTGTCAAGCATTTTTGACACAGCGCTTATTTTATCCGTATAAGCCATTATGACACATCCTCATGTTTTATAGCATATTTAACAATTATTAACTAATCGGGGGGGGGTAAAATGAGGTGAATTTATCTACATTTGCATTGAAATACTTTCATTTATCTAACCCAGAGTCACCTCTATTCACTTATCACACCTTTTGAACTCCTGTAATAGGGAAGATTACAACCAAAAGGCTTTTTTTATTTTCGGCCGATGCCCGGCTCATCACAGTGTACACAATCTATTCAGCATGAAGCGTTCTATTCTCCTTACAGCATGTATCCTTACGGCATGTCATTTCGCATTTATCTCTACCGCCGCAGAGCATTGGGTAAAGTTTGACAACAGTGTAAGAAACTGGAAACAACCCACCGTGTGGGCATGGTTGCATGCCGAGAACGATCTCAATTGCAACACGAATAACTCATGGCCCGGCGATGCGATGACTTTGGGTGAAGATGGTCTGTGGTATTGGGAAGTCCCTGCCGGAAAAAAGGTGCCCGATATGATCATCATATCTAATAATGGCGGTTCTCAATCAGGTGATCAGAAGTATTTTGATCGGGCTACATGTTCCTATACAGTCAGCAAAAATGACAAGGGGGAAGATGTATTTTCATTTAAACAGGTAGTGAAATCTGACGAGCCGGTTGACGTCACTATTTTTTATTACGACAAAAGCGAGAGAGGGAACATGTATGACCCTCACGCCTATCTTTGGTCGGGCACCGAAGCGATTAACTGTGGCGAATACGTGAATGCTCCCCGCATGCAGCAGACAGGAAAATATGTGCTCGAAAACGGGGTATATTATCCGGTCTACAGCTATTCGTTTACAACGGATTATGTGCCAACCGGCGTGATTCTGTGGGGCTCGATTAACATGGCCGACTTCATTGACGCTAACGGCAAGATTCCTTCAACGGTGAAGTATACCTCCAATACCGACGGCGTGTTTGTAAACGGCGGTTTCTATTACAGTGACAGCAACACGCCCAAAGAAGGACTGACGCTGGTCGACAAACCTGTGTCGGGCGAGCCGGTGCGCCCGTCGGCGCTTTATTATAGCGTGAAACTCGACCTCGAAAGGGACGGCCGATATAATGCCGACGGCACGGTGCAGCCTCCCTATTGCGATATTTACAACTCCGAGACCGGCGAACACATGTATGCCGATGAGTCGAAGCGCCTGATGACGAAAATCGACGAATATGAGCCGGGCGACGGACGTATCACCGACCGTTACGCCATCTGGAAGTACGACATTGATCCCGATGTGGCAGACCGCTATGATGCCGCTGATTTCTATTACTATACATCAGGAGGTTCCAGAATCGCGTGCTGCACCGACCGGTTTGCCAACGCCGGCGCCTCCCTGTCGGATTCTTATCTGCCAGGCTACGACAAAGCGAACTGGACCAAATATATCTATGCCACTGCCAGCGCCGCCTTTTTGGGCAGTGAGCACGGCTATGCCGCCCAGAGCTATATCACTTTTGACGAGTTCATGCGGCAGCACCGCGAATCGGTGGCGCGCGGCGGCCGCGACCGTCTCTTCTTCATTGGCGAGGGTGAGGGTTTCAAATATTTCGACAGTGAGGACAATCAGCATGATTTCACTGACGATTTCCGCTCTCTCCCCTGGATCGAGAACGAAAACGGCTGTTTCTTCCTGCCTGTTCTTCCGGGTGCCGACACCAATATAACAGCCACTACCAAAAAGGAACCCAATCCCACCGGAAATCGTTTCAAAATGTCGTGGATCGATGTGGCCTCGTGTGTCAATGCCGAAAGCGCAGTGGTTACCGACCCGAACTTCCGCGCCCGCTGCTGGGCCACTTTCGATCTCGGCCTTATCGGCATACATGAACCTTTATACCGTGCGGAGAGTGCTGCCAAACCTGATGAACGAACCACCTACGAGCGCAAAATCGGCGCCGGGGGCACCACGTTCATGACGCTCAACAAGTCGATACGCTACATGAACTACTGTCAGGCGCACTGGGATCTGCCCAAAAGCGACCGGAAACACTGGCTGATTGTCGACACACATGCAGCCGATCCCGCGGTGGATCCCACCCATGATTGCCGCACTGTCACCATCGCTCCTTTCGATCCGCACCCCTCGGTGAAAATCACCTATAAACAGGTGGCGCAGGGCACAGTGGGGGAGGGTGTTCTCGCCGACATCGCTGTCACGCAGGAAGATCTCATGGGTAGCGAGGCCAATGGCCATGTCTCGCTCGACAAGGTGAATTATGCCGAGGCCGAGGCTGATATATATGCCGCCACCGACGATCAGCTGAGCGATGCCGATTTCTCACGTACTTATGAGCTGCAGGTCAACAACGAGACCTATGCCACTGTCAATGGAACTCAGAAAGGAGTAAAATTGCAATATTTCCCGCTCGACAACACGGACAATCTCTCGCTTTGCGCCCGTTACACCGACAATGCCACCCGATATTCCTTCCACTCCCGCCCCGGCAAGTGTGAGCTGAATCCTGTGGAAAGCACTTTCGCCGCTCCCGAAGAAAGAGACCTCGAGGCTGTTTTTGTGTTCGAGCGCTGGGATTCGGCGGCCAAGAAAGGGCATTTCGGAGTGATGGTAAAAAATTTCAATGTTGCCTATAATCCGGGAGACCTACACTCCTATGCCGACTTCAGGGTGATCCGTACCGACGACAACACCGATCTCACTGGCCGCGCCGTGTTCTATACATCCGCAATGAAGATGGTGCAGCAGGATGCACTCAAGGATGTGGCTCCGTGGAATCCAGGCGACAACTGGTCGGAGTCGCTTTTCAATGAAGCCAATTCTGTACCCGTCTATCTTCCCGATATGGTGCAGGCATCCTCGCAGGCCGATTTGCCCGAACTGCGTCTGAGTGTGGTGGCCCGTGCTGTCTATCCTTTCCTTTATGACAAGGACGCTCATCCCGATGTTGTGGATGATCCCTCGGTGACAACTTCCGTGCCGTCGGTTCCTCGCCGGGTCTTAGCCGACGTCGTCCGCCAACTGATGCTGCACAACACCATACTCGAGACCCCGATGGAGGCTGTCGCCTACCCCTCGTCGGTGGTCAGCTCGATAGAGGAAGCCTTCGCCGACGGCAGCGATGTGCCTGCCGAGTATTACAATCTCTCGGGTATGCGGGTCGGCAATAATCCAGGCCCGGGCGTCTATATCCGCCGCCGTGGCACAGTGGTTGACAAGGTGGTCATAAGGCAGTGACAAAATATTGCTTCAAGAGTCGGTATTTCGGGGAATTTTCGTACCTTTGCACCCGAATTAACATTTTTGATAATTGAAGTAAGTTTAGCTATGGATTTCTTTAACTGGGAGATTCTGTGCCCGGGCAACACTTCGCTGGCATCTACACTGGTGCTTATGTCGTTTGTGATTGCCTCCGGCATCTTCATCGGGAAGCTGAAGATGTTCGGAGTGTCGCTGGGTGTCACCTTTGTGCTTTTCATGGGTATCGTGATGGGGCATTTCGGCTATGTTGTAGAGCCTGAGGTGCTGAAATTCATCAGAGAGTTCGGCCTGATTCTGTTTATCTTCGCAATCGGTCTGCAGGTCGGCCCGGCATTCTTCTCGTCATTCAAGAAAGGCGGCGTGAGGCTCAATCTCCTTGCCGTGCTTGGAATCCTGCTGAACGTGGCAATCACAGTAGCTATCTATTATATCGACGGTCATACGAGTATCACCGCCCTTGTGGGCGTGATGTCGGGTGCCGTGACCAATACTCCCGGTCTGGCCGCCGCCCAGCAGTCGCTCACCGGCGACCCCGCGGCCGTCGGTCAGGCTGTCAATACAATGTCGATGGGCTATGCCGCCGCATATCCTCTGGGTGTGCTCGGCATCATCACCTCGATACTATTGCTGAAACTGATCTTCCGTATCAAGACAGAGAATGAGGTGCATCAGCTCGAACAGGAAGCCGAGGATGCCACCGCCAAACCCTATATCACCACTATCAAGGTAACCAACGAGCTGATCAACGGAAAGAATATGATTCAGCTCCACTCCATCATTCACTCCGATTTCGTGGTGTCGCGAATGATGCAGCAGGATGGCCAGATCATAATTCCCCGCTCGTCCACCCAGATTCGTGTGGGCGATGTGCTCTTTGTGGTCATGAGCGCTACCGACCTCGACGCTTTCATGAGCGTGGTTGGTCCCGAGGTGCCCATGGATCAGGAGAAGTGGGACGAAATCTCCCCCTCGTCGGTGGTTTCCCGCCGTATTGTGATCACCAACAACAACTATAACGGCAAGCTCATAGGCGATCTGAACCTGCACCGGGGCTACAATCTGAACTGCACCCGCGTGAACCGTGCCGGTGTGGATCTTCTGGCCACGGCATCGCTGCGCCTGCAGATCGGCGACCGCATGACCGTGGTGGGCGACCTCAACGACATCGACCGTCTCTCGTCAAAGCTCGGCAATTCGCTCAAACGTCTCAACACCCCCAACCTCATCACCATCTTTGTGGGCATCCTCTTCGGTATCATCGTCGGATCGATCAATGTGGGCTTCGGCATGAAACTGGGTCTGGCCGGCGGCCCGCTGGTGGTTGCGATCTTCCTGAGCAAATTCGGCTACCGTTTCCGTCTGGTCACCTACACATCCTCGTCGGCGTCGCTGATGCTCCGCGAACTGGGCATATGTATGTTCCTTGCTGCGGTCGGCATAGGTGCCGGCAGCGGTTTCGCTGAGACTGTGTTCAACGAGACCGGCATGTGGTGGGTGATCTACGGCTTTATCATCACCTTCGTGCCGCTGATGATCGTCGGTCTTATCGCCCGCGGTGTCTACAAGATCAATTACCTCACAATTATGGGTATGATGTCGGGCGGTTATACCGATCCCCCCGCCCTCGCCTATGCCAACCAGTCGAGCGGCACCGACGCCCCCGCCGTGGCCTACTCCACGGTCTATCCGCTGTCGATGTTCCTCCGCGTGGTGGCAGCCCAGGCCCTGATACTGACATTCATGTAGCCCATGGATTCCGGCAGCTCTCTTTCTCCAACTTTTCCTCATTGACCGTTTATGAATGAATTCATCGGCATTCTCCGCCGCTTCGTACCTCCGTATAAACGCTATCTGGCGCTGAGTATATTCTTCAATATACTTTCGGCGGTGCTCACCCTTTTCTCTTTCGCCATGATCATCCCCATCCTGGAGATGCTCTTCAAGGTGAAGGAGGCCAGCTTCCACTATATGCACCTTGGCGAAGCCTCACTCAAGGATGTGGCATTCAACAACTTCTATTACTACACTCAGGAGGCTATCGGCTCATTCGGCCCGGCATTGACGCTGGCGCTGCTGGCTTTGGCGCTGGTGGTGATGACGGCACTGAAGACGGGCGCCACATACATGGCGTCGTACTTCGTGATTCCCATGCGCAGCGGCATTGTGCGCGACATCCGCAACCATGTGTTTGACAAAATGGTGCATCTGCCCATCGGTTTCTTCACCAACGAACGCAAGGGCGACGTGATGGCCCGCATGACCGGCGATGTCGGCGAAATCGAGAACTCCATCATGGCTTCGCTCGACATGATGTTCAAGAATCCCATCATGATTGTGGTGTTTCTCGGTACCATGGTGATGATTTCGTGGCAGCTGACTGTGTTTGTGCTCATTCTGCTACCCCTTGCCGGTCTGGTGATGGGAAAAGTAGGCAAGAGCCTCAAGCGTTCGTCGCTTGAGCAGCAGAACCAGTGGGGACTGTTGCTGTCGAACATCGAGGAGTGTCTCGGAGGCCTGCGCATCATCAAGGCTTTTAACGCCGAGGAGAAGATGGAGACACGCTTCCACCGCGAGAATCAGATCTTTTTCAAACTGAGCAACCGCATTGCCCGCCGTCAGTCGCTGGCTCATCCTATGAGCGAGTTTCTCGGCACTGTGGCCATTGCCATCGTGCTGTGGTTTGGCGGCGCGCTAATTCTGTCGGGCGCCTCGTCGATGAACGCTGCGTCGTTCATCTACTACATGGTGATTTTCTACTCCATCATCAATCCCGCCAAGGAGTTGTCGAAGGCCATGTACTCCATTCAGAAAGGATTGGCCTCCATGCAGCGCGTCGATAAGATTCTCAACGCACAGAACCCCATCAAGGACCCGAAGAATCCCCGGCATATCGCCTCCCTGAGAGGGGAAATCAATTATGATAACGTCACCTTTGCCTATGGTGAGGAACCTGTGGTGCGCGATGTGTCGCTGCATGTGCCGGCAGGTGCTACCGTGGCGCTGGTAGGGCAGTCGGGATCCGGCAAGTCCACCATGGCCGATCTGCTTCCGCGTTTCTATGATGTTAATGCCGGAGCCATCACCATCGACGGCATAGATATACGCGAACTCCCGGTCCACGAGTTGCGCTCTTTCATGGGCAACGTGAACCAGGAGGCGATTCTTTTCAACGACACATTTTTCAACAACATATCGTTCGGCGTGGAGGGTGCCACGCTCGAGCAGGTGCGTCAGGCCGCGAGAGTGGCCAACGCCGACGAGTTTATTATGGCATCGGAAAATGGCTACGACACTTCGATCGGCGATCGCGGCTGCCGGCTTTCGGGCGGTCAGCGTCAGCGCGTGTCAATCGCCCGTGCGATCCTTAAGAACCCGCCGGTGCTGATTCTCGACGAGGCGACATCGGCTCTCGATTCCGAGAGCGAGAAGCTGGTGCAGGAGGCGCTTGAACGTCTCATGAAGGGACGCACAACGCTTGTGATTGCCCACAGGCTCTCCACCATCCGCAATGCCGACCTTATCTGCGTGATGAGCGAAGGCCGCATTATCGAGCGCGGAACCCACAGCGAGTTGCTCGCTCTCAACGGCCATTACGCCCATCTGGTTCAGATGCAGAATCTCTGATCCGAGGTCGTCAAATGGAGTGATTGCTCTGCTTTCGCTCAGGAATTTTCGAGGATTTTGGCAACAAGGAGGTCGGCCTGCTGCACGCCTACGGTGCGCCATATAGCTTCGCCGTTACGGAAAAGAATAAGTGTAGGCACTGACTGTACATGATAGTGTGCTGCAAGCTCGGCATTGCGGTCGATGTCCACTTTTATGATGGAGCCTTTGTCACCGATTTTCTGTTTTACCTGCTCGAGGATGGGTGCCTGCATTTTGCAGGGACCACACCAGGTTGCGAAGAAGTCAACGAGGGTTGGAGTAGCTGATTTGATGATTTCGTTAAAGTCGTTCATGATTTGACGTTTTTATGTAGGTTATTCTCCTATGTTATTTTTCGCGTTATTCTAATATCTATTGTCTATATTATAACGGCTCAGGGATGCTGATGGTTCGGCTTTCACTTTTATTGGCCTGAAAAGAGCACCGAGGCGCCTAAAAGCCGGTCGTGGCGGTCGCCCGGAGCGCGGTAATATACGAGCACCAGATATTCGTTAAGGGTCTCGTAGTGGTTTCCCTCCACGGTGGCCGTTGACGCAGGAACCGTAGAGAAACCTTCGGGTGTTACAGCTCCTTTCGGGAGAGTCATATACTGATAGTTGTAGGCGCCCTGTTTCAGCGGAATGAGTTTTTCGTATCGGCCGAGTTCGGCATTGTAATCCATGCGTGAGCGACTGTTGAATCGTCGCTGCATGAAATCGCCGTCGAGATACACATCCTCGTCGGGAAGCGCGAGCATGTCAAGTGTGAAAAGCACCAGAGGGTAATCGGCTTCGACATCGGATTCATCTGACGAATATTCGCGGATAAAGTAACGGCCATGTTGAGTCTGGTCGTAGCGATAGGGACGGCGGGCACGGGGAAGGTCCGTGTTAAGTATATGGTAGTAGTTCGGTGCATGGTATTCGATATGGTCGGTGCCCATTCCGGGATAGAGATTTGACACAGTCTCCATGCGCCTGTATTCGTTTCCGGCAGGGAAAATCAGAGAGGGGAGATGCTCATAAATCAGCCGTGAGCTCATGCGGCGTGTGGGGTGTACGAGCGTGCGGATGTCGTCGTTACGATAGTTCTGCGACACTACGATGCGCAGATCGGTGTTCGGGTCGCGTATTGCCGTGTTGCGGGTGTCGACAGTCAGCGACAGTTGCTGATGTGAGTCGTTGAAGTCGACATCGGTGCGTGAACTCACTGTGCCGCCCACGGTCACGGCGTTTTCGGTCACCATAAAACGTTGTTGCAGCACTGTGCGGTCGGGGTCATCCTCGGGATAAACCCTCAGAAGATAGTTGCCCGACAGACGGAACCGGTATTCGCTGTTGGGCAGTGTGATTGTGTAGTGTATATAGTGCGTTGTTGTCGCCCGGGAGAAGGCATATTGCTCCACCTCGTCGTAGTTGAAGTTGTCGAACACCTCGGAATCGGTGAGTTGCGACGGAGTCCAGTCGGCGTTGCAGTAAAGGATGGTGTAACGGAGATATGTGCGCTCATCGCCCAACTGGTCGAAACCGATCGTGAGGGTGTTTGGCGAGTCGATATTGAGAATTGGCGGAGCCAGCCTGTCGCCGTCGATCTGCGCGGTCAAGGAGCGGAAATCAGGGTCGAAGATGCCGGTGCGCGTGTCGACGGGCGCGCCGGCGGGTGTGTCGGCGGGTGTGTCGGCGACTGCACGCAGAGCTAAGACGACTGCCAGAAAGGCGAATGTCAGAAGTTTCTTCATAGGCTTGACTTTACCAGACGATGGGCGTGGCGCCATGTGCCTGAAGATAGGCGTTGGCGCGCGAGAAGTGATGATTGCCGAAGAATCCGCGGTGAGCGGACAGAGGGGAGGGGTGGGGAGAGGTGAGAATCAGGTGGCGTGATTGATCAATCAGCTCCGATTTGCGGATGGCATATGAACCCCACAGAATAAACACAAGATGTTCACGTCGGTCAGACAGGCGCTTGATCACTGCATCGGTGAACTGTTCCCAGCCATGTCCCTGATGCGACCCTGCGCGGTTGGCCGCCACGGTGAGTGTGGCGTTGAGCATGAGCACTCCCTGGCGTGCCCAGCGCGATAGATCTCCGTCGACCGGCATTGGAGCGCCTGTGTCGGCCGATACTTCCTTGAATATGTTGAGCAGCGACGGCGGGAACCTTACGCCGGGATTGACCGAGAAACTGAGGCCATTGGCCTGCCCGGGTCCATGGTAGGGATCCTGTCCGAGAATCACGACTTTTACCTCGGGAAACGGACATGCGTCGAAGGCAGCGAAGATGCGCGAGGCAGGAGGATAGACCTCGCCAGCGGCATATTCCTTACGGGTGAATGCAGCTGTGGCTGCAAACGCGGCTCCGTCGAAAATATCGGCTAATTCGCGTTTCCACGATTCTTCGATTCGCACTTCCATATCCTGTGTTGGTTGTTCTGATTTTCAGTCAATTATTAAACAATCTCTTAAAAAGGGAGCAGGCCCGCTCGCCGAAAGGCGGGCAGGCCTGCTGTATAGGATATTTGATGAATGTCAAATATTGTTATCCAAGACGATTGCCCGGATTATTTTTCCATAATGGTGACGCAGCGGTCGAGGGTGAGCACTTTGTCGCCGAGGTCAACGCGGTTGCCGTCGTTGGTGGTAGCCTCGAGCTGGCTTTCGGGAACGCCGTAGCGGAGAAGCTGCTTCTTCACACCGTTTACACGGTTTTTGCGGAGGCGCTTGTTGATGGCGTCGGTGCCGGTGTAGTTGTCAGCCCAGCCGGTGAGCACGTAGTCCTTTTTGGTCTCTTTCATCACGTTTGCAACAGACTTGAGGACCTTGCGGTCAACAGAGGTAAGAGAGGAAACGTTGCAGGGATAGTAGATGGTAGCAAGGGGTGCTTCGGGTACTTTCTCAACAACTTTTTCAACGGGACGGTTGAGGCAGTTGCGGAGCTGGTTCTCGAGGTCGGCGATGCGGGCATCGGCTTCAGCAAGACGGGCGCGGTATTCGTCGCAGTTCTCGGCAGGAGGACAAACGGGCACGATGGGAGCGCTCCAGTCAGTCTTGTTGAATTTGTAGGTGGCGGTGAGGAGGGCTTCACCGATGAACTGGGTGCGACCCCATTCATCCTGATGGTTGGAGATTGCCTGGCCGCGGAGGTCGAGACCGAGAGCGAAGTGACGGGTGATGTTGAATTCCTGGGTGATACCGCAGCGGATGCCGATCACACGGTCGTCCTGGTTTTTCCATTTAACATCGCCATTGCTTTCGAGGAATTTGGCGAATGTCCAGTAGAAACCACCACCGGCATAGAAGTATGCGTTGTAAACGCGGCCGGGACGGTAGCCACACCACCAGTTGGTGAGGTTGATCATTACGTCAAAGGCGGGACCAGCATAGTTGACTTTGGTCTTGTAGTACTGGCCGTGCTTGATGGGCTCCCAGGGAATTGCGCCGAGCAGAGCGTTGTCAACATCGGCAAGACCTTTTACTGAGAGGAATTCACCACCGAGACGGGCGCCGATGATAGGCGAGAACCATTTGCCGATGTAGAGACCGGCGGAGGGAGCGGTACGATCCCAGAACTTGCGGTGTGAGTCGTCTCGTGTGAAACCGACAGAGATACCACCTTCAGCCTGGATAAACCAGTTGTCGGAGAACTTGTTGATAAGATAGCCCTGTGAGGGATCTTCAACGTAAGTTACCTCCTGAGCGTTCTGAGCAACTGCGGTGCCTGCAAGCATTGCACAACCGAGTGCTAAAAGTAAACTCTTTTTCATAGATAAGTAAACGTTGGGATATTTGAATTGTTAAATAATTTCTTTTGACATCTTGCGCTTGACAGCTGCGATTAAACGCGAGCTTCGACAGCTATTTTGGCGCTAAGTTACGCAATTTTTTTGATTATTTCACAATATTAACGTAAAAGTGCGAAAAAAAGTTGAAAAATATGCGAAATAGAGTAAGTTTTTGCCCCGTTCGGGGCAAAACCGATAAATTCAGCCGAAAATCAGATGCGACCGATGAACCTGAGCACCTCGCGGGTGATGTTGTCGGGGGTGAACCCAAACTTTTCATCGAGCACCTTGTAGGGAGCTGAGGCACCGAAGCGGTCGAGACCGTAGACCATGCCCTGCGGACCTACCACCGCGCGGAGGGTGGATGGCAGGCCGGCGGTGAGGCCGAAGACGGGCACCCCTGCGGGGATCACAGAACGACGGTATTCCTCGTCCTGATTCAGGAAAAGGCCAATCGACGGAACAGACACTACGCGGCATGGCACGCCTCCGGCGATGAGCTGGTCGGCGACGTTGCAAAGCAGCGACACCTCCGAGCCGTTGGCCACAAGCACAACCTTGGGGTGAGGTGTGTCGAGCACCACATATCCTCCGCGGCGTGCGCCCTGGGCTTCTTCCCAGCGGTTTTCGGTGGCTGCGGGGATATCCTTGACATCCTGACGCGAGAAAATCAGTCCGGTGGGAGTGCTCTGGTTCTCCATCGCCATCTCCCAGGCTACTGTAGTCTCCACTGCATCGGCCGGACGGAGCACAAGCATCGAGGGCTGTCCCGAGAGGTTCTTAAGCTCTTCGAGCAGACGGATCTGCTGTTCCTGCTCCACAGGTTCGTGTGTGGGGCCGTCCTCGCCAACGCGGAATGCGTCGTGGCTCCAGATGTATTTCACGGGGAGCTGCATCAGGGCTGCCATGCGGATTGCGGGTTTCATGTAGTCGGAGAAGACAAAGAATGTGCCGCAGGCTGCGATGAGGCCGCCGTGAAGTGCGATGCCGTTCATTACGGATGCCATGGTCAGCTCTGCCACGCCGGCCTGAAGGAAGGCGCCGGTGAAGTCGCCGTTGACCAGCGGATGGGTTTTCTTGAGGAATCCGTCGGTTTTGTCGGAGTTGCAGAGGTCGGCCGACGACACGATCATGTTGCCGACTTTTTCGGCCAGGACGCTGAGCACTGCCGATGAGGCGTTGCGGGTGGCGATGTCGGCTTTCTGGACGATGGCGGAGTAGTCGATGTCGGGCAGTTTGCCGGCGATATAGTCTTTGAGTGTCTGAGCTTTTTCGGGGTTTGCTGCCGCCCACTCGGCCTCGGCCTTGTGGCGCTTGGCCACAATCTCGCGGAGCTGTGCGTTGCGGTCGTCATAGAGCTTCTGCACGTCGGCGGGAATAGCCCATGGATTTTCGGGGTCGCCGCCAAGATTGCGAACTGTCATGGCATAGTCGGCGCCCGATTTGCTCAGGGGCTGTCCGTGGGTGGAGCACTGGTTTTCGTAGTTTTCGCCGGTAGCGGTGACTGCGCCGAGACCCATCACGGTGTTGCCGATGATGAGTGTGGGGCGCTTGGTCTCGGCCTGGGCGGCGGTTATTGCCGACGCGATTTCGTCGGCATTGTTGCCGTTGATTTCGATCACGTTCCAGTTCCACGCGCGGTATTTTGCGGCTATATCCTCGTCGGTCACTTCGTTGACCATGGTGGAGAGCTGCACGCGGTTGGCGTCGTAGAACATGATGAGGTTGCTCAGTCCGAGGAAGCCGGCGAGGCGGCCGGCACCCTGGCTGATTTCCTCCTGGATGCCGCCGTCGGAGATGAAAGCATAAGTCTTATGGGCAACCACGTCGCCGAAACGGGCCTGCAGGAAACGCTCGCCGATGGCGCAGCCTACGGCCATGGTGTGACCCTGGCCGAGAGGACCGGAGGTGTTTTCCACGCCGCGGGCGGGGTTGAGCTCTGGATGACCCGGGGTCACGGAACCCCACTGGCGGAACTGCTGCAGCTCTTCGATGGTGTATTTTCCCGTGAGCGCGAGTACCGAATAAAGCATCGGCGACATATGACCGGGGTCGAGAAAGAAACGGTCGCGGGCAATCCAGGTGGGGTCGTCGGGGTCGGTGACGAGGAACTGCGAGTAGAGCACGTTGACGAAGTCGGCGCCTCCCATGGAACCTCCCGGGTGGCCTGATTTCGCTTTTTCAACCATAGAAGCGGCCAGCATACGGATCGTGTCGGCTGCGCGGTCAATGACTTTTTTGTCCATAAATTAGCTATGTCGGTTTATCATCGGAGGACGGCGTCGCCGCCCTCCGGGATTCAGTTTAAGTTCAGATTGCGTCGGGAACCTGCTGGTTTTCATCGACAGGAATGTCTTTGTTGACATTCTTCGAGCCGATGAGACCGTAGAACAGGAGGAAGGCAAGGCAACCGGCGATGAGCCAGTAGGAGGTCATATAGCCTGCGTCCTTGGCGATCACCTGCTGAAGCAGAGGAATCACGCCGCCGCCAAACACCATCATCATGAAGATGCCCGATGCCTGGGCGGTGTATTTGCCGAGACCTTCGACAGCGAGGTTGAAGATGCCGCCCCACATCACCGAAGTGCAGAGACCGCAAAGAATGAGCAGGTAGGCGCTGACGGGCACCACGGCCTGCACATATTCGCCGGCCACGCAGTCGTCGGGACCGTAGATGAATTCAGGCACCGGCAGAGTGCACTGGGGAGAGGTGAAGATGGCGCCGACAACGAGGAGGATGGCCACGGTGGCCACTACAATCAGCTGTGTGCGCGACGACACTGCGCCTGAGATGAACGACGAGCAGAAGCGGCCCAGAAGCATCAGCAGCCAGTAGATGGCCACGATGGCTCCGGCGATGGCCGATGCGGCACCGGTGACGCCCGCACCTGTGGCGCTCTGGTCCGAGAGCCAGAAGAGCATGGTGCCGGGGATGCCTACCTCGATGCCCACGTAGATGAAGATGCCTATGGCGCCGAGCACGAAGTGACGGAACGACCAGGGCGAGTGTTCATATTTGATTGTGCGGTTGCCTTTGGCGATTCCCGGTTCAGGAATGGAGACAAACGAGATGACAATGAACGAGGCCACGAACACGCCGATGGCAATCCAGAGCAGGGGCTGCACGTCGGTCATCGAGGTCTGGGGAGTGAGCTGGCCGATAAGTGCGCCCACGAAGAAGGGGGTGAGAGTGGCGGCCATGGAGTTGGCTGTGCCGCCGCCCTGGAGGAGCTGGTTGCCTTTGTTGCCGCCTCCGCCGAGGAGGTTGAGCATGGGGTTGACCACGGTGTTGAGCATGCACACGCAGAAGCCGCAGATGAATGCGCCCAGCAGATAGATGATGAAGTTGACGGAGACCACATAGTCTTTCACGGTCTCTACGCCGTTTTCAATCACGGTGCTGTGCATTTCGAATACGTTGGCGCCGGCTCCGACGAAGCTCGAGAGCCACTGTACAAGCAGACCAAGTACACCGATAGCCATGGCCCAGAGAGCGGTTTTCTTGTATCCGATTTTCTGAAGGAGTTTGCCGGCTGGGATGCCCATGAAGAGGTATGCAAGGAAGTTCATCATGTTGCCGAGCATGCCGAGCACGGAGTTGCCTTCGAACTTGAAGCCCCAGATGGTGCCGATGGGGGCTGCGAGATTGGTTACGAATGCAATCATCGCGAATAGGAAAAACATCGCGATGATGGCGATTAAATTGCTGTTTCCCTTTTGGGTAGTTGATTTAGGGTTCGCCATTGGAAGAATTTGTGAGTTGTTAGGTTGTGTTACGTGAGGGTTGCGCGGGCGCGTGTTCCCATTTTAGTTATAATTTGTGCAAATTTAATAAAAAATTTGAAAGGGAGCAATTAATGTGTTACTAATTCGATATTTTGATCGGTCTCACTGCCGCTCGCCGAAAATCATTGTGCCCACACGGACCAGAGTGGACCCTTCGGCAACGGCAATAGGGTAGTCGTGGCTCATGCCCATAGACACGGTGGTGAAACCGCGCAATTCGGGATGCTGCGAAGCGATGCGATCGAAAACACCGCGGATTGCGGCGAAATCGGCGGCGATGCGCGTGCGGTCGTCGGTGTTCGACGCCATGCCCATGACGCCGCATATGTGAGTGGCCTGCAGCGACTCGTAGCGCCTGTCGGCAAACCATTGCAGCAGTTCGTCGGGCAGAAAACCGAATTTGGTCTCCTCACGGGCCACATGCACCTGCATCAGCACCGGCTGCACGATGCCCTGCTTCAGAGCCTCGCGGTCGATTTCCTGAAGAAGACGGTCGGAATCGACGCTCTCTATCATGGCGGGGCGCAGGCGCAGCAGTTGCTTCACCTTGTTGGTCTGCAGATGGCCGATGAAGTGCCACTGCCAGTCGGTGTTGCCGAGCACGGCAACTTTCTGCGCCAGTTCCTGCACGCGGCTTTCGCCGAAACGGCGCTGACCGGCGTCGAATGCCTCGCGGAGCGCTTCCACGGGGTGGAATTTGGAGACTGCCACAAGCTCGACCCCCTCGGGAAGCGAGTCGGTCACCTGCCGCAGCCGTGATGCTATAGTGCCCATAGACCTGAAGTTGTAAATCAGCCCGATGCTCGGGTGGATAATTACTCTTTTTTCTCTTTGTCGGAGGAGAGATCGGCGGAATAGACCTCCATGTAGGCGGTCTCGTTGATCGACACGATGGCGTAGTCGGCCATCGACGATTTCATCGAGTTTACAAAATTCTCGAAAGCGTTGCGGAAATTGTAAGCTTCGACAAGAACCTGCGATATTGATCGTTTTTCGGCGGCGGTCTTTTCGTCGATTGTGATGAATGCCACTTTCACCAGATACCAGCGGGCTTCGTCGGTGGAAAGCACATACGAGGGAGCTTCGCCTGAGATGGGGATGATCTCGGCTATCTTGGTGCTTTTGGAGGATGACACTGAGTAGTCGCCCGAGATGTATGCCTCAAGCTCTTTTGTGGTTCGTGCCACAGCTTCGGTGATTGAGAGGGCGTCGCAGAGATAGGCTTCGGTGACTTTTTTCATCGAGCCGTTCTCCTGCATTTTATCGTAACGAACTTTGCATTCAAACCAACAGGCCATATTTTTTGTTATTTTTAAAGAAAATTCCGGAGAGATTTTTGTATTAATGTAAATTATGTTAACTTCGCTTCCGGGGAGCTACATTGTGGTTCCCGGTGGCGAAACAGGTGCAAAGTTACTCTGAAATTTCATTCCGTGCAACTTAAAAATGCGTTTCGCAGCAAAAATCGATGCACCTTATATTTGATGCACCTTATATTTAATGTGTGACCTTGAAAAATGAGAGCCTCCCGAAAATCAGAAAGCGACAATCCGCTTGCCGCAAAAGATACCGAACGCTCCCGGCAGAGTTTATTCCGCAGGGTGTGCGATCTTTATGTGGGCGGTTTCCGCGAGATGACAGTGGGCCGACGTCTGTGGGCTCTTATTCTGATCAAGCTCGTCATACTGTTTCTCGTGTTCCGTCTGTTTTTCTTCCCCGATCATTTAAAGGAGGATTACGACAACGACGCCGATCGCGCGCGTGCAGTGCGCACATCGCTCACCACCCGATGATAATAACCTGCTGATAACAACCATCCCTACACATAAAACCATTACATCATGAATGATCTCCTAAGCACGGTCGACTGGTCGAGAGGGCAATTCGCGCTCACGGCGATTGTCCACTGGCTTTTCGTGCCGCTGACAATCGGTCTGTCGCTGATTGTTGCCATTATGGAAACGATTTATCTGCGCACCCGCAAGGAGCGCTGGAAACAACTCACCAAATTCTGGATGCTCCTGTTCGGCATCAATTTCGCCTGCGGTGTGGCCACAGGTATCATTCTTGAGTTTGAGTTCGGCACCAACTGGTCGAACTACTCATGGTTTGTGGGCGACATATTCGGCGCTCCGCTGGCCATCGAAGGTATCGCCGCTTTCTTTCTTGAGTCGACTTTCGTGGCGGTGATGTTTTTCGGTTGGAAGAGAGTCAGCCCCGGTTTTCATCTTGCCGCCACCTGGCTCACTGCCATAGGCGTGTGCCTCTCGGCATTCTGGATTCTTGTGGCCAACGCCTGGATGCAATATCCGGTCGGTATGGAATTCGACCCGGCCCAGATGCGCAATGTGATGACCGATTTCGGAGCAGTGGCTTTCTCGCCCGTGGCGTTGAACAAGTTCTTCCATGCCGTGTCGAGCGGCTGGGTGCTTGGCGCAGTGTTTGTGGTGGGCGTAAGCTGCTGGTTCCTGCATAAGAAGAGTAACGTGGAGTTTGCACGCAGTTCCATGACCGTAGCCTCGTGGGTCGGCCTTGCCGGTATCCTGCTGACACTGTATACCGGCGACGGGTCGGCCGTGCAGGTCAGTGAGAAACAGCCTATGAAACTGGCCGCCATGGAGGGCCTCTACGACGGCGGCTGCGGTGTCGGCCTTGTCGGCGTGGGCATCCTGCGACCCGGCATGGAGCCGGGCAGCGATCAGGACCCCATGCTGTGGGATATCAGATTCCCCAAAATGCTTTCCCTGCTGGCAAAACATGATCCCGACGCATTTGTGCCTGGCATCAACGATCTGATAGAAGGACGCGAAATCACCCCCGACGGACAGGTAGTGAAAACCATATCCTATGCTGAAAAAATCGAAGCCGGCAAACGCGCCCAGGAGGCTCTCATGCTCTACGGCATAGCATCCGAGATCGGCGACAGCACCGGCATGGCCGAGGCGCAAAAGGCGCTGAAAGCCGATTTTCAATATTTCGGCTACGGCTATCTCGACTCTCCCGAGCAGGCGGTGCCCGACGTGCCTCTGGTGTTCTACAGCTTCCGCGTGATGGTTGCCTCGGGCGGCTATCTTCTGCTATTCTTCATTGTCATGCTTTTCCTGTGCCATAAGAAGCCTGAAGTGCTTGAAAACCGCTGGCTGATATTCTTCGGCCTGCTCACCATACCCGTGGTGTGGCTCGCCAGCGAAGCCGGATGGGTTACAGCCGAGATGGGTCGCCAGCCATGGACAATAGAGAGCATTCTGCCCACACATGCTGCTGTCAGTGCCATCCCGACCTCATCGGTAATTGTCACTTTCGTGATGTTCGTGGTTGTGTTTACCGGCCTGCTTACAGCCGAAATTTCAATCATGTGTCGTGAAATCGGCAAAGCCACCCGTCGCGACCTCCTCGCACCCGCCGAGGCAACCACTGCTAACAATTAATAATAAGAAACAATGGAAGCATTACAGATATACTGGTGGTTCGTCATCGCACTCCTTGGCGGCCTCCTTGTGTTCCTGCTTTTTGTGCAGGGCGGTCAGACAATGATTATGGGCACGCGCCAGCAGCAGCGCAAGACTATGATGGTGAACGCTCTCGGCCGCAAATGGGAATTGACATTCACCACTTTGGTGGTGTTTGGCGGCGCGTTTTTCGCATCATTCCCCCTTTATTATTCCACGAGTTTCGGCGGCGCCTACTGGCTGTGGATGCTCATATTGCTCAGCTTCATCCTGCAGGCCGTAAGCTATGAATTCCGCTCCAAACCGTCGAACGTGTTCGGTACGCAGACTTATGATATGTTTCTGTGGATCAATGGATTTGTTGGGTGTGTGCTGCTCGGCTGTGCTGTAGGCATGCAATTTTTCGGCGCCGATTTCATGGTGTGTCGAGGCAGCATCCTGGATGGGAGCGCCCCCGTGATTTCGGTGTGGAATCCACAGCATGGCTGGGACATTATTTTCAATTTCCGTTGCCTGCTGCTCGGTTTCGCGGTCTATTTTCTGGCGCGCACACTCGCTGCCATGTTCTTCATCCGCAATATCCGTGATACTCATGAGGATCAGTTCATCGACGGAATGCGCCGCAAGGTGCTGATCAACGGCATCGTGTTTGTGCTCTTTTTCCTGGGCTTTGTGGCCGCGCTGATACTTGCCAAAGGTTACACCCACGACCAGAATGGCCAAGTGGTACCCCAGCCGATGCGATATTTCTATAACATGATTGACCTGTGGTGGCTCGGCGCAACATTTGTTGTCGGTGTGCTGCTGGCGCTTTATGCGGTGCTTCGCGGCGCACTCGACCGCCGGTTTGCTCCCAAAGCATTCTGGTGGGCCGCCGTGGCGGTGGTGATGGTCGTCACCTCGCTGCTGTGTGCCAACGGTTACAACGACACCGCCTTCCTGCCGTCGCACAGTCATCCCGGCAGCTCGCTGTTCATCACCAACGCCTCGTCGTCGGAGTTCACGCTACGCGTGATGGCATGGGTGACAGTGCTGCTCCCCGTGGTCATCGGCTATATCGCCTATGTGTGGTATAAGATGACGCGGCCTGCCATCACTCCCGGCGAAATGGCCGAAGCCACAGAAAAATACTGATTGGACTCCGCCGCGAGGTCATCGGAGGCGGGCACGTTTACTTTGCGTATAAAATATGAAAAAATTAGTTTTCTGGATAATGATGATCGCGGCGGTCGCGGTCTCGACGGGCTTTGCCGCCGAGGCCGTGGCCTCTGCCGAACGCCGGCAGGAGGAGGCCCGGGCTGACTCCCTCTTTGAAGTGGCGGTCGAGATAATCAAGAAGTATGAGACGATGCACCATCCGCGCCACTGGCCCCTGGTGGGCTATGGCCACAAGGTGCTGCCCGGCGAAAAATTCGACCGCAAGACAACTCTCACGGAGAGCAGGGCCGATGCCTTGCTACGCAGCGATCTGCGCAAGAACATGCGCGTTTTCAGGCAGTTCGGCCGTGATTCCATGATTCTCGGTGTGCTTGCCTATAACATAGGCATGGGCAGTGTTATGCGCTCGTCGATAGTAAAGAAACTCCGTGAAGGCGACCGAGACATTCGTGACATCTACATCTCCTACAACCGTTACCGTGGCAAGACCCATAAACAGATAAAGCGGCGCCGCATCGAGGAATTCGACAGGCTTTTTATCACCGACACGCATATTGCAAACACCGCTAACACAGTCAAGGAAAATGATTAAAAAAGTTTATATCTCAGCTATAATGTCCGCCGCCCTCCCGCTGATGGCGGCATGCACGGGGCGTACCAATGTTCCGGCAGGGGAGGAGCAGGTCAAGATCAACGACTATCCCAAGGAGGTGCGTCAGGTGGTCGAAGCTATATCCAAGGGGGATTCAATCCGTTTTTCCCGTCTGGTATGCTATCCGTTGAGCCGACCTTACCCGCTCCACAACATCGAGAATCAGGACGGGATGCGCGCATATTACAGCACTATGGTCGACGATTCCCTCACCTCGGTTGTCCGCAAATCGCTGCCCGACGACTGGCAGGAATATGGCTGGCGTGGGTGGTCGCTCGACGATGGCCGCTATATCTGGACCGACGACAGCATCTACGCCGTTCCCTACACCTCGCAGCGCGAGCTGCATATGCTCGATTCGCTTGTCGAAGCCGATCTTGCCACTCTCCCGCCCGAGCTCCGCAATGGGGGCTGGCGGCCGGTGGCTTGCTTTGTGGAGGCCGACGGCACGCAGGTGTTCCGCATCGACCGCACCAGTGCAAAAGATGGCCGCCCGGTCTACAGAATGCTCACCTATGACAACTTCAGCGACCTCGAAGGTCAGGCCAGCCACAATATGGAGGGATATATGGAAGCCGAAGGGTCAGCAATGAACATCACCTACACATTCAGGGGTGACGACGGCACCACCTACACACTCGAGCCGGAGCCATCCGACGACAGCGATGCCACGATTCTGATCTCCGGCCCGTCCCACCCCGATTCACAGATTTCGGTAAGACCGGCTTACTGGCTCGATCTGGTAAAGAAATGATACCGGTCGCCCGCTCTGATGTTTAAAAGCTCTTAATAATGAAAACGCAGGCCGGTTGAATTTGGCGGTGTGGAGAAAAGTTTGTAATTTAGCAGTCCGGAATTCAACACGATGGCTGACAACGTTACAGCAGATTCTCTCAGAAAAGCGATAAAGCGCGGCGACGTGCCCCCCGTGATTCTGCTTCATGGCGAGGAAGGGTTCTATACCGACCTTATCGCCAGGGAAGTGGAGACGCTGGTGGCGCCCGAAGACCGCGATTTCGACCTCACGCTGCTCTATGCTACCGACACGGAGCCTGCGGCAGTGATCGAGGCCGCGCGCCGCTATCCCATGATGTCGTCCCGGCAGGTGGTGATAGTGCGCGAGCTTCAGGAGGGGTGTAAGCCGAGGTTTACGACTACGGCATATCTCAATGCGCTTGCCCCCTATGTGAGGAATCCGTCAGATTCCACAGTGCTGTGTCTTTGTTGCCGCGGCGCGCAGGCCAAAGGCGCCGAGTTCACCAAAGCTCTGAAAGAGGGGAATGGTGTGGTGCTGGATTCGAAGAAACTCAACGAGCGTGTGGTGGCCCAGACAGTGGCCGATTTTATCGCCGGACGCGGACTCACCGCCGACCCCAAGGCGCTGGCCATGCTCTGCGAATTTGTCGGCACGGATCTGTCGCGCCTTTACAACGAAGTGGACAAACTCACGGTTACTCTCGGCCCCCAGGCACGTGTAACCCCTGAGGCGGTAGAACGCAACATCGGTGTGTCGAAAGAGTATAACAATTTCGAATTCACCTCTGCGCTGGCCGCCCACAACTCCGCCCGGGTGTTCAAGATTCTGCGCCGGTTTGCCGCCGATCCCAAAAGCAACCCTCCCCAAGTGCTGGTTGTGAACATGTTCAACCTGTTCTCCAATCTGCTGGTGGCACATTATTGCCCCGACAAGAGCGACCGCGCGCTCATGCAGGAACTCGGGTTCAGATTTCCCGTGCAGCTCACCGACATAAAGAACGCCATGCGCTGGTGCAACGCATGGACCACTATAGAAATCATCTCGCTTCTGAGAGAGTTTGACAGCGCCTCCAAGGGCAACGGTTCGCGTCAGGATCCCTTCGCGCTGCTCACCGACCTATGCTTCCATATACTGAATCCTTTGGGCGCCGCGGGTGTGAGATGGTAGACCCCTGATTTTGTAATTTGCTATGATGAAAATACTCAGTCTGATATATCGATGCCGCCACGCCGCACTTCGCTGTGCGGTGGTTACGGCTGTATGTTTCCCTGCCCCCGCCTCCATGGCACAGAGTGTGGAGGAGGCCAACGCCCTTGCCCAGGATGGCAACATCGAAGGTGCTATTGCAATGCTTCGGAGCGTCACTGACGCCAATCCCTCCGACAACGGAGCTGCCCTCGCTTTGGGCGAGATGCTGTGGAACGCCGGCCGCGACGCCGAGGCCGAGCAGACCTACACCGCTCTCCGTGCCAAAGGGGAGCGCAAAGCCACCCTGGAACTTGCCAGAATGGCTATGCTGAACTATCGGCTTGACGAGGCCCGCGAGCTGCTGGATGCCTACCGCAAGTCGCTTGTCAAAGGACGGAAAAAACTTGCCGAAGATGAATCGGGCGATTTCGAAGATCAGCTTGAAAAGATCAGCACCATGCTCGACCGGGTGCAGAACATAGAGGTGATTGACTCGGTGGATGTCGACGCCGTAGAGTTCTTCCGCCATTATCCCTTGTCGTCGGCCGCAGGCACGCTCGGAGGCCGGGAAATGCTTCCCGACGGCACTCCGTCGGGCGACATGACAACGGCGCACATTACCGAAAGCGGAGGCCGCATGGTGTGGTCTGCTCCCGACAGTACCGGCAACTACCGCCTGTATGGTTCATCGGCGCTCCTCGGCAACGAATGGGAGGCGCCAACGGCTCTCGGCGAAGAATTGGCAGAAAACGGCGACGCCCTCTATCCATTCCTCATGCCCGACGGTATCACACTCTATTATGCCAGCGACGGCGACGACTCGCTCGGCGGTTTCGATATTTTCCAGACCCGCGAGGGCGAGGATGGCTATCTGCAGCCCACCAACATCGGGATGCCTTATAATTCACCGTTCAATGACTATATGCTCGCCGTGGACGAATACACCGGCGCCGGCTGGTTCGCTTCCGACCGCAACCGCATCCCAGGCAAGGTGACCATCTACACCTTTATCCCGCAGGAGATGCGTGTGAATGTGGATGTCGACAATCCCCGGCTTGCTCCGCTGGCTCGACTTTCATGTATCGGCATGACGCAGAAGCCCGATGCCGACTATTCGGAGCTTCGTCGCGACATAGCAGTAAATGCCCGGCGCGCCGCGCGTGCTCCCCGGCAGGAGTTTCAGCTCGCCATGCCCGGCGGCAAGGTCTATACCTCCATGTCGCAGTTCCGCTCGCGTGAGGCTGCCGCCGCAATGAAGATCTATCTTGAAGAGAATGCCAAATTCAACCGTGTGCTGCGTCAGCTCGATGTTCTGCGTGACGGTTATGCTCGCGGCGACCGCTCGCAGGCCTCGCTCATCACCTCTCTTGAGAGCAAGCTCGATGCTGCGCGTGCCGAGTTGCAGACTCTCCGCAACCGCGTTGTAACTCTCGAGCAGAACCATTGACATAGCGCTCGCAGGCTCCCTCCTCTTATCATCACGTTCTCATCATCGCACTTTTTGACAGAAACAAGCACTAAACCAATAGATTCATGACCACATTTCTCATAGCGCTGGCATTGCTCGTCGGTGGCTATTTCATCTATGGCAAGATTGCCGAACGGATTTTAAGCATCGATGCCGGGCGCAAAACGCCTGCTTTCACCCACTCCGACGGAGTGGATTTCGTGCCTATGGCCACATGGAAAGTGTTTTTAATACAATTTCTCAACATCGCCGGCATCGGCCCGATTTTCGGCGCAATCATGGGCGCGATGTTTGGCCCGGCGGCTTTCCTGTGGATTGTTTTCGGCACCATATTCGCCGGCGCTGTCCATGATTTCATCTCGGCAATGATTTCCATGCGCAGCAACGGCGCTTCGCTCCCCGAAATTGTCGGCGACGAGCTTGGCACGACTGTAAAGAATGTGATGCGAGTGTTCACGCTCGTGCTTCTGGTGCTTGTAGGTGCCGTGTTTGTGCTCACCCCCTCGCAGGTTATCGCCTCGATGACGCCCGAATGGTTTGACGCCCGCATCTGCGCGTTGCTCATCTTCGCTTATTACATCGCCGCCACCATGCTCCCCATCGACAAGGTGATAGGCCGCATATACCCGGTTTTCGGCGCTGCTTTGCTTTTTATGGCTGTGGCATTGATGGGGTATCTGCTTTTCGGCGGTGTTGAGATTCCTGATGGCATGGCCGACGGACTGTTCAACCGCCGCCCCGACGCCGCTTCGGGCACTCATCCGTTGTTCCCGATGCTCTGCATCTCCATTGCCTGCGGCGCTATCTCGGGTTTCCATGCCACACAGTCGCCCATGATGGCCAAATGCCTGAAAAGCGAACGTCTGGCCCGTCCGGTTTTCTATGGCGCTATGGTCACTGAGGGTGTAGTGGCACTTATCTGGGCCGCTGCGGCGATTGCATTCACCGGCGGTTACGGTCAGCTCGCCGACTATATGGCGCAGCCTGGCCACGCTCCCGGCACACTGGTAACCGACCTTTCGTTCGGGTGGTTAGGCATCGCAGGCGGCGCGTTGGCGCTGCTCGGCGTTGTAGCGGCGCCCATCTCTACCGGCGACACCGCTCTCCGCTCAGCCCGTCTGATTCTGGCCGACGCCTTCCGCATGGAGCAGAAAAAATTCAGCAACCGTCTGATCCTCTGCGTCCCTGTCTTTGTGATCACATTCGTGCTGATGCTCATTGATTTTGATGTGCTGTGGCGCTATTTCGCCTGGTGCAATCAGACCTTGGCCGTGTTCACCCTATGGGCTTGCACCGTGTGGCTGGCACGTCATGGGAAATTCTATATGCTCACACTCGTACCCGCTCTGTTCATGCAGGTGGTGACGGTGTCCTACATCCTCCTGGCGCCGGTGCCCGAAGGGTTCGGTCTCGACCATGAGCTGTCGTTCTGGCTCGCCGCCGGGTCGTGTGCGCTCTGTCTGGGTCTTTTCGCCCGGTATCTCACCAAACTTCCCGCCAATGGACTTCCTGAAAGAGACGAACGGATCGAAGCTGTATAACTTCCACTCGCACACTGAGTTCTGCGACGGGCGCGCCACCATGGAGGCGTTTGCCCGCGAGGCGGTGCGCTGCGGCTTCACTCACTACGGTTTCTCGCCCCACAGCCCCATCCCCATCGAGTCGCCATGCAACATGCACGCCGACAAAGTTAGCCGCTACTTCGCGGAAGTGGAGCGAATCAAGGCCGCATACGGCGACCGGGTGAAATTCTACGCCTCAATGGAAGTAGATTATCTGAGAGGGGCGTTTGGACCGTCGCACTCTTTCATTCAGAAGCTGCCTCTCGACTATGTGATTGGCTCGGTGCATTTCGTGCCCACCCGCGACGGACGTTTTGTCGACTGTGACGGTCGTTATGAGACTTTCCGCAGGCGTCTCCACGATTATTTCCATGACGATATCCGCTACGTGGTCGAGACATTCTTTACATCCACAATAGAAATGATAGACGCGGGAGGGTTCGACATAATCGGCCATTTTGATAAAATCGGTCTCAACGCATCATATTATCAGCCCGGTATAGAGCAGGAACCATGGTACCGCGCGCTGACAGCGGATGTGATAGACGCAATCTCTGCGCACAATGCTGCCTACCCCGGGCGCCCGATCACTGTGGAAATCAACACCAAGGCCTACGCCGATCATAACGGGCGAATCTTCCCGTCGCCTGAACTTTGGGGGCAACTGCGGCGTGCAGGCATCCCGCTCATTGTCAATTCCGACGCACATGTGCCGGCTCTGATCAATGCCTCGCGCTTCATCGCCATGGAGATGCTTGAGCTGGAACGCGCCGGGGCGCCGGAACCTGTCGGGACAGCGGAACCTGTCGGAAATTTAACTGGGGAATGATAAGTAACTGCTCAAAATAATTTCGACCAGTTACTTACTTTTCCTTTCTTTGCGTGTTTATAATTGTATAACACCACAGAAAATGAAAAACAACAGAATCAAACCTATCGACGATGTGCGCGTGGTGCTGGAGTATAACGGCAAAGAGAAAGATGCATATCAAGGCTCGGGCTTTCATACAGTAGAGGAAGCCGTCGAAGCAGCTTATGACAGCACCGACAAGGGGCACCTCGATATTGAGGATTATGTATTTCTGGTAAAGAACCTCTCCACCGGCACCGAAGCACGCTATCGCGTCAATGCCGGAGGAAATGTAAAAGTGCTCCCCGAGGAGGGCGTGGCGCCTGACCCTGAATGATTATGAAGGCACCTGACCCTGAATGATTATGGAATAACCTGCCACAGAATGAGATTATGGAAGGAATCAGATATATGACATCGAAACGCAAAGGGCTCACCTCGCTTTGGTGGCTCCCCATGATTGCCGGACTTGTAGCCATAGGTCTGGGAGTGTGGAGTTTTATCAATCCTGCCGAAACATTGCAGCTTTTCGCATTAGTGTTTGCGATAGCGCTTTGCGTGGCCGGCGGCATGAATCTGATGTTCGCCTGCTTTTCGGGAGGCGCCCCCAACTGGGGCTGGGCGCTGGTGATGTCGCTTATTGAAATAGGTTGCGGAGTGTGGATGCTCTGCATGCCCACACCCATGATGACGGTGGCATTCATCTATGTTGTCGGCATCTGGATACTTATAGCCGCCGTAAACTCCATAGGTGAGGCCGGCATGTTGGCCGCTTTCTCGCCCGGGTGGGCTGTATTCATGATACTTATGCTGATAGCCGCTGTGGTTTTCGCAGTGATCTTCCTCACCAATCCCATTGCAGGGGGTGTGGCCGTGTGGCTGTGGCTTGGTATTTCACTGTGTGCCTTTGGCGTCTACCGCATCATTCTTGCCATTGCCCTCAGGCGCGTCAACCGCTTTACCCGAGGAATGCTTTGAAAACGATGCCCTTAAAGGAATGCTTCGAATGTCTTCCCTCAGTCTTTGTCTCTCAGTCTTTATTGACTAAGGCGAGGCCGGTGTGGATTGCGCTTTCGTTGGCGGGAATGAGTTTGTGATGCCGCTCGGGGAGAGCCTTGTAGAGGCCGCGGATCACGGCTTCGACAGGCACGTCGGGACGTTTGCCGAGCAACGCACCAAGGAGTATCATATTGTAGCTTTTGGGCTGTCCGCTCTCGATGCAGGCTTCCATAGCTTCGACAGGCACCACAGTGATGTCGGTGCGGGTGGGAGCGTGGTGGATGCCATAGGGATCGTAGATGAGCAGGCCGCCGGGCTTTACGCGGCTTTCGAATTTGTCGAGGCTCTGCTGATTGAGTATCACGGCGGTGTCGTATCTGTCGAGAATAGGCGAGGAAATAGGCTCGTCGGAAAGTATGACGGTTACGTTGGCGGTGCCTCCCCGCTGCTCGGGGCCGTAGGAGGGCATCCAGGTGACTTCGAGATCGTTTTCGAGAGCTGCGTAGGCGAGGATCTTACCCATTGAGAGCACCCCCTGTCCGCCGAAGCCGGCTATGATGATTTCGTCTTTCATTGCATGGAGTGTTTACTGAGGTTTTGCGGCGTCGGAGGCAGTGTCTTTGAGATCGCCCACGGGGTATTGTGCGAACATATTCTCCTCCATCCATTTGTTGGCTTTTTTCGGAGTCATTTTCCATCCCGACGAGCAAGTAGAGACCACTTCGACAAACGATGTGCCGCGCTTTTCGATGGCGTTGCGGAAGGCTTTTTTAAGCGCTGTCTTGGTTTTTCGCACGGCCTGGACGGTGTGGACTGCCTGACGGGTCACGTAGCAGGTGCCGTCGAGGAGGGCGACCACGTTGGCCACATGGAGGGGGAAGCCGTTGATGTCGGAGCGGCGACCGTAGGGCGATGTGGCGGTTTTGGCGCCAAGTATCGTAGTTGGCGACATCTGGCCGCCGGTCATGCCGTATATGCCGTTGTTTATGAGTATTATGACGATGTTTTCGCCGCGGGTGCAGGCGTGGATTGTCTCGGCGGTGCCGATGGCGGCAAGGTCGCCGTCGCCCTGATAGGTGAATACAACATTTTCGGGCCAGAGGCGGCTCACGGCGGTTGCTACTGCCGGAGCGCGGCCATGGGCGGCTTCGATCCAGTCGATGTCAATGTAGTTATAGGCGAACACGGCGCATCCGACGGGGGCGACGCCCACGGTGTTGCCTTCGATGCCCATCTCCTTTATTACTTCAGCCACGAGTTTGTGCACCACGCCGTGGGAGCATCCGGGGCAATAGTGCATGTTGTTTTCGTCGAGTAGCTCGGGGCGGCTGTAGACTTTGTTTTCGGGGCGTATGATTTCCTGGCGTGTCATTTTCTTCCCTCCTTGGCTTCGTTGTTGTCGATAAATTCGCGATGGAAAGCTTCGAGGACTTCGGCGGGGCTGGGGACGATGCCGCCGAGTCGGCCGAAGTGACGCACGGGCACCGAGTCGTTCACGGCAAGACGCACATCTTCAATCATCTGCCCGGCGTTGATTTCCACGCAGAGAATGCCTTTGACATTTTTAGCTGCCTCGCGGATGGCGTCGTCGGGGAATGGCCATAGGGTGATGGGGCGTATCAGCCCAACCTTGTACCCCTCTTTGCGGGCGTCCTCCATGGCTTTGTCGCAGATGCGGGCGATGGAACCGAAAGCTACGATGAGGTAGTCGGCGTCATCGGTATGACGGGCCTCGTAGCGCACCTCGTTCTTGCGTATTTCGGCATAGGTGCGCTGGTATCGCAGATTGTTTGTCTCCATCACCGAGGAGTCAAGCTCAAGCGAGGTGGCGATGTTGCGGTGTGCGCGCTCACCTTTGCCTGTGACGGCCCAGGGGCACTGGCGCCGGATCTCTTCGGCGGTGCGCCGCGGACGCTGCTCGGGGAGCACCACTTTTTCCATCATCTGACCCACGATGCCGTCGGCGAGAATCATTGCGGGGGTGCGGTATTTAAACGAGAGGTCGAAGCCGAGAGCCACGAAATCGGCCATCTCCTGCACGGTGGAGGGCGCGAGCACTATCAGGTGATAGTCGCCGTGGCCGCCCCCTTTGGTGGCCTGGAAGTAGTCGGCCTGCGAGGGATGGATGGTGCCGAGACCGGGGCCGCCGCGCATCACGTTGACAATCAGCGCCGGCAGCTCGGCGGCTGCCATATAGCTTATGCCCTCCTGCATCAGGCTTATGCCGGGTGAGGAGGATGAGGTCATCACGGCTTTGCCGGTGGCGGCGGCGCCATAGACCATGTTGATCGACGCTATCTCTGATTCGGCCTGGAGCACCACCATGCCGGTGGTTTCCCAGGGCATCTGGGCTTCGAGAGTTTCGAGCACTTCGCTCTGAGGTGTAATGGGGTATCCGAAGTAACCGTCGCAGCCGTAACGAATGGCAGCCAAGGCGATGGCTTCGTTGCCCTTCATGAGTTTTACGTTTTCTTTCATCTGATATGAGGGTTACTTTTCAACTAAACGGTATACTTCGATACAGGCATCGGGGCAGACAGTGGCGCAGGCGGCGCAGCCGATGCAGGCATCTTCGTCCGATGCGTAAGCATAATGATAACCACGGTCGTTGACCTGCTTGGGCTGCAGCGACAGGCAGTTGCATGGACAGGCAACCACGCACAGGTCGCAGCCTTTGCAGCGCTCTTGGTCGATGACTACAGCTCCGTGAATTTTAGGCATAATAGTAGTTTTTGGGCTTGGAGATGAGTAGAGAAGCGGTTGCTGTTGCGTTTATTGGCAAAGTTATAATTATTTCTGCAAGCTGCAAAATAAAAATTATAATTTTTTACCCTTGATAGCGAGATATTGAAACGGATTATCGTCGCTGTCATTGGCATTTGCTAACATAACGGAGCAGAAAACAACGGATTTCAGCCAAACGTGTCGGTCGGCGCCGTTGACTTCGAGGGCGTTGACGCCTCTGCTGACGAGAGTGCCCCCGTGGTCGGCAGGAGCCACCAGCAGTGTCGTGAGGGGAGCTTCGGCGCCGTCGGGGATAAATTTCGCGCCTGACCGCTGGGCCAGGGAGGCGCCCCGACGGTAGTCGCCGCCGGGAATCGAGAATGAGACAGCAAACCCCGCGGCGGCAAGTTCGACCACAGCATCGGCCATGGCTTCGGTCGACGCATCGGCTACATGCAATCCGCAGGGTGTGAATTTCAGAAGCCATTGACCGGGGACGGTGCCCCGCGGCGTTAGCTTCCGACGGTAGACCGGGCGGTCGTTGCCCGCCCGGTGCTCCGCCATTTTCTTTTCAAGATAGTTGTCGGCCATCAGTTTCCGAATCTCAGGGTTGTGTAATAGCCGCCGTAGTTGGAGTTGAACTCAAGGGTGACGAAGCGGTTGCCGTTGCCGAACCATGTGGCCGATACCACCCCGCCGCTGTTGACCGTGCTGACGGGCATGCCGTATTGGCTGCAGAAGGTGTTGTAGAGCGAGTTGTAGCGGCTCATGTCGTAGTAGGTCTGCGGATAAGTGAAAGTAGAGCCGCAGAGCATGCCGTTGTTGTAGTACATCGCGGCATCGGGCCAGTAATAGTTCATCTGAGGCACATTGTTGAGGTATACAACATTGTCGCCATATCCGGTGACAGTGTAGCCCTGATTGAGCAGCGAGTTGACGGTGACGGCCATGGTGGTGCCGAGAGCCACGCCCAGAATAGTGCCGAACGACGGACCGATGTAGCGGGGGGCGGGACGCCATGCACGCGGCGGCAGCGGGCGGTGCCAGCTGTTGAAGAAAGGCACCGGATGGCGATAGCCGGGACGCAGGTGGGGCGGACGTGCCGAGGGTCTGGGCCTGGGAGGTGCGGGGCGGTGATGACCTGGGCGATTGTAGCCCGGGCGGTCGTAACCCGGACGATGGTTGCCGGGCCGGTTATTTCCTGGTCTGTTATGATCCGGACGGTTATTGCCGGGTCTGTTGTGGTCAGGCCTGTTGTTGCCCGGGCGGTTACCGGGATTGTTGGGGCGGTTGCCGGGACGGTTATTCCCCTGATTCCCTGGGCGGTTGTTATGGCTTGGAGAGGCGGGACGCCGGTTTTGCGATTGAGAAGGTGAGTCCTGGTTACTGAAATGGCTGTTGCGGCCGCGGCTCTGTGCTGCGGCGGGAGTGACAGGAAGCGAAAGCATCGCAAGTGCCATAATAAAAGCGGTGACACTTTTCAGTAATTTTTTCATGACACTTATCAAGGTTTTATGGTTTGACAAATATTGCATTTTCTACTTTAGATAATCAAACGCAAGGCGGGTTTAACCGTTTATTTCTGAAAAATTACTAATTTTGCACCTTTGATAGAAATTGAGTATGGCCGGAAGTTTACGGGTATATTTCTTCCGGATTTTAGATTGAAAATGCAATGAGAAAGTCGTTTATTTTTTTCGCGTCGGCTTTGCTGGCGCTGGCTGTATCGTTTACTTCGTGCGGCGATAAAGCCGATGCTGACCGCAAAGTGGAGAAACTTGTGGAGTATATGCAGGCCGACGGCTTCCGGGAGGAGATTGCCGGCACTGAACTGTTTACCGGTTCGGAGGTGACTGTCAATGATTCAGTGGTGGAATTGACTCTGAACACCATCGAGGGTATCCGCATCAATGCTTTGCCTGCCCAACTGCTGGCTGCCCAGCAGGAGGGGTTGCGCCAGACTCTGATTCAGAATTATCGTCAGGCTCTTCCCGAAGATAAAATATGTCGCGAAGGCTTTGAAGGTCTCCGCGACAAGAATATGGCGTTGAAAATCACCTTGCGCGACACGCAGGGCAATTGCGCTTCGGCTAAGATAGAGCCTAAAGAGGTGCTATCGCCCGATGCTATTTTATGAGGGCGGAAACTGCGTTGTCGAATTCGCTCATGTCCATATAGCCTAACGTGGACGTGGTGGTGCCATCGGGCTGGATATAGACTACGGTGGGAATTGACTGGATGTTGTACTGCGCTGCAAGCTGGGGATTTTGGTCCACATCGATGCTGTAGAATGCAGCTTTGCCATTGTATTTGGCGGCCACGGCGTGGAAATTGGGGGCGAACTGGCGGCAGGGGCCGCACCAGGTGGCGTTGAAATCGAGCACACGCAGTTTGCCGTCGGCCGGCGGGATGGCCGCGTCGCCGGTGATTTCCACTACGGCGGGAGCCTCGGTGGCCGACTCGGTGGGTGTGGCTTTGCCGGCGGCGGCATCAGAGTCTGATTTCTTTGCTGATTTCGAGCAGGATACTAACGAGATGGTAGCCGCGGCTGCCATTATTGAAATTATTGACCGGATTCTCATGTTTCTGAAATTTTATTAGTGTGCAAATATAATGATTTTTCATGTAGTCCCGGCAAGATTGATGAATATTTTGTAATTTTGCATTCGGAATTTCAGAACCAATGACAACTCTTGACGTTTTAATTATAGTTGTGGCCGCTGCCGCCACCATTGTAGGGTGGTGGAAAGGTGTGATAGTGCAGGCAGGATCGGTCGGTGCCGTTGTGGCAGCCGTGCTGCTCAGCCGTATCGGCGGCGACGCGCTCGCCCGGGTGATCGCAGGCGACGGCGAAATCTCGACTGTCGATGTGATTTTGGCCAAGGTGATACTTTTCATAGCAGCCTACCTGGGCGTGAGAGTGTTGGCCCGGCTGTTCAAGAAAGCCACCCATGCCGTGAAGCTGGGCATTTTTGACCGACTTGGAGGCGTGGCGTTCTCGCTTTTCGAGTGGATGCTGCTGTTGAGCCTCTTCCTCAATCTATGGCTCGTGATCAAGCCTGACACAAGCATTGCCTCGTTGTCGACAATCGGTAATGGCAGTGTGGCGCTGTATATCGTCGACCTTGCGCCGGCGGTGCTCGGATGGGCGCTTGATTTCAGTTCTTAAACAAGCTATTAATCTGACTTATGGATAACGCTAAAAAGCCCTCCCGCACGGAGGATTCAGAAATATTGGACGATGTCACCGGCGGAGACTATAAATATGGCTTCGTCACCGACATCGACACCGAGGTGATACCGGTGGGGCTTAACGAGGATGTGGTGCGTCTGATTTCGGCCAAGAAACATGAGCCGGAATGGCTCCTCGAGTTCCGACTGAAAGCCTATCGCCACTGGCTCACGCTCACCCCTCCGAAGTGGGGACATCTGAAGATGCCCGATATTGACTTTCAGGCAATCAGCTATTATGCCGCTCCGGTGAAAAAACAGAACCCCAAGAGCATCGATGAAGTCGACCCCGAGCTGTTGCGCACGTTTGACCGTCTGGGCATACCTCTGCAGGAGCAGAAAGTGCTCGCCGGCATGGCCGTCGACGCTGTTATGGACTCGGTTTCGGTGAAGACAACCCACCGCGAGGCTCTTGCCGAAAAGGGCATCATATTCTGCTCCATATCCGAGGCTGTGAAGGATTATCCCGACCTCGTGAAAAAATATCTCGGGTCGGTTGTGTCATATAAAGACAATTTCTATGCCGCTCTCAACTCGGCTGTCTTTTCCGACGGATCGTTTGTGTATATACCGAAAGGTGTCCGCTGCCCGATGGAGCTGTCGACCTATTTCCGCATCAACGCCGCCGGCACCGGGCAATTCGAACGCACGCTCATCGTGGCCGACGACGATTCCTATGTCAGCTATCTCGAGGGGTGCACGGCGCCTATGCGCGACGAGAACCAGCTCCATGCCGCCATTGTGGAAATCGTGGTCGAAGAGCGTGCCGAGGTGAAATATTCCACGGTGCAGAACTGGTATGCCGGCGATGCCGAGGGGCGCGGCGGCATCTATAACCTCGTCACCAAGCGTGGTCTCTGCCGCGGCGACTATTCCAAACTGTCGTGGACGCAGGTGGAGACCGGCTCGGCCATAACATGGAAATATCCGTCGTGCGTGCTGGCAGGCCGCGGTTCCACCGGTGAATTCTACTCTGTGGCTGTGACACGTAATTATCAGCAGGCCGATACCGGCACCAAAATGATACACCTGGCGCCCGACACCCGCTCGACCATAGTGTCGAAAGGAATATCGGCAGGCCACAGCGAAAACTCATATCGCGGACTGGTGAAGGTGACCCCGGCGGCCACCGGCGCCCGCAATCACACCCAGTGTGATTCGCTGCTGCTCGGCGACAACTGCGGCGCCCACACATTCCCCTATGTCGACGTGATGAACCCAACGGCTGTCGTGGAACATGAGGCCACTACATCTAAAATCTCGGAGGATCAGCTGTTTTACTGCAATCAGCGCGGCATCCCCACCGAGGATGCCGTGGGGCTGATCGTCAACGGCTACGCCCGCGAGGTGATGAACAAACTGCCAATGGAATTTGCCGTCGAGGCCCAGCGCCTGCTTCAGATCACGCTGGAAGGGTCGATTGGCTGACATTCACTTCAAAATCATTCAAGTAAAAAACATTCAGGCTCTAAAAAACATTTAGGCTTATGAGCGACGAAATATTGCTGAAGGTCAGCGACCTTCGCGCCAAAGTAGAGGAGAAGGAAATCCTCAAAGGCATCAACCTCACTGTGCGCCCCGGCGAGGTGCATGCCATCATGGGGCCTAACGGCTCGGGTAAGTCAACCCTTTCGGGTGTACTCGCCGGCGATCCCCGCTACACTGTCACCGGTGGCGCGGCCGAGTTTCACGGCATCGACCTGCTGAGCCTCTCGCCCGAGGATCGCAGCCATGAGGGGCTTTTCCTCTCGTTTCAGTATCCCGTGGAAATCCCCGGGGTGTCGATGGTGAATTTCATGCGCGCGGCGGTCAATGCCAAACGCGAATATTTCCACGAGGCGCCCATGTCGGCCTCGGAGTTCCTGAAACTTATGCGCCAGAAACGCGCCGTGGTTGAACTCGACAACAAACTGGCCTCGCGTTCGGTCAACGAGGGTTTTTCGGGCGGCGAGAAGAAGCGCAACGAGATATTCCAGATGGCGGTGCTCGAGCCGCGGCTATCGATACTCGACGAAACCGATTCAGGTCTTGACATCGACGCCCTGCGCATAGTGGCCGGAGGTGTCAACAAACTCAAGACCGACCGCAATGCCACAATTGTAATCACACACTATCAGCGTCTGCTCGACTATATCAAGCCCGATTTCGTGCATGTGCTCTACAAGGGGCGCATAGTGCGCACGGGCGGTCCCGAGCTGGCTCTCGAACTTGAGGAGCGCGGCTACGACTGGATCAAGGATGAGGAAGACGCCGCAACCAACAATCTCTGATATGGCGGCTCTTGACCAATATACCGAACTGTTCAGGCATGAGCGCCCGGCGCTCGACAGCCACTCGCCCGAGGCATTGCGCGCGCTGCGCGACCGCGCCATAGCCTTTCTGGACGAAGCAGGCCGTCTGCCCGTGAAATGCGACGAGGGTTTTGCAAAAACATCGATCGAGGAGATGTTCGCACCCGATCTGGGGGTGAACGTCAATCGTGTCAACATCCCCGTGGATGTGGCGGCGTCGTTTCGCTGCGGTGTGCCCAATATCTCCACGCTGCTTGGCGTGGTGGTCAACGACCGTTTCGTGCCGTCGGCCGCTCTCTCTGCAAATCTGCCGGCGGGTGTCACATTCTGTGCTCTCTCCGAAGCCCCGTCGAATATGCTGCCTCAGTGGCTCGGGGCGTGTGCAGGCCCTTATAACGCCGGTATGGCTTTCAACTCGCTGATGCTGCAGGATGGCGTGCTGATTCATGTGGCCGCAGGCGTGAAGGTGCCGAAACCGCTGCAGATCGTGAACATTTTTTCATCGCCGGCACCTCTGCTGGCCATGCGCCGCATTGTCGTGGTGGCTGAACAGGGGAGCGAGGTGTGCGTGATCAAATGCGACCACACCCAGACGCCCGATGTGAAGTTCGGTGCCTCGGAGGTTGTGGAAATTCTCGCCCGAGAAGGCTCGCGCGTGGAGTGGTACGACATAGAGGAGTCCACCCCCGGGACAGCCCGCTGGAGCCAGCTGCGGATAGGGCAGAAAGCGCATTCGCAGGTGAATGTGTGCACTGCCACGCTCTCCAACGGCGTCACCCGCAATGAATATTATGTGGATATCGACGGGGAAGGGTGTGAGACGCGTCTGGCCGGCTGCACCATAGGCGGAGGCAGCCAGCACATCGACAACAATTCCTATGTGACGCACCGCGGAGACCGCGGCCACAGCGACCAGCTTTTCAAATATGTGCTCGAGGATAACGCCACAGGTGCGTTCGAGGGGTGCATAGAGGTGGCTCATGGTGCCCGTTTCAATGAGGCGTACCAGAGCAACCGCAATATTCTCGCCTCGGAAGGCGCGAGGATGCACACCAAGCCGCAGCTGCTGATTTATAACGACGACGTGAAATGCTCGCATGGCGCTGCCACCGGACAGCTCGACGAATCGGCGCTTTTCTATATGCGTCAGCGCGGCATACCTCTTGCCGAGGCGCGCAAGATGCTCATGCAGGCTTTTATGGTTGATGTTGTCGACAGAATCGAGCACGAGACTCTGCGCGACCGTCTGCGCCATATGCTCGAGCTGCGATTCTCGGGCAACTGTCAGACGGCGGGTTGTGCCCGCTGCCACAATGCCTGATTCATTATTAAACAAGCTCCAAACAAGCTCAAAGCAAGGTCTATGTTAGATACCGCCCTGATCCGCAAGGATTTCCCCATACTTTCCCGCAAGGTTTACGGCAAACCGCTCGTATATCTCGACAATACCGCCACGTCGCAGACGCCGCGTTGCGTGGTCGAGGCTGTGGAGCGGATGTATTTCGAACATAAGGCCAATGTGCACCGGGGCGTGTTCTACCTGTCGCAGGAGGCCACCGACCTTATGGAGGCCTCGCGCGACCGTGTGGCCCGCTATATCAATGCCCCGTCGCGCGACGAGGTGATTTTTACCCGCGGCACCACCGAGGGGCTTAATCTTGTGGCTTCCTCGCTGGGGCAGCTGCTCGACGACGGCGACGAAATCATCCTAACCGTCATGGAGCATCATGCCAATATTGTCCCCTGGCAGCTGCTTCAGCAGCGCAAACGGGTGGCAATCAAGGTTGTGCCTGTTCTTGCGGATGGTTCTCTCGACCTGGATGTCTACCGCTCGCTGTTTTCCGACCGCACGCGTGTCGTATCGTTCTGCCACGTGTCGAATGTTCTCGGCACGGTCAATCCTGTCAAGGAGATGGTTGAGGAGGCTCACCGCCACGGCTGTGTGGCTGTGGTCGACGGCGCCCAGGCGTCACCCCATCTTAAAATCGACGTGCAGAATCTCGGGTGTGATTTCTATGCTTTCTCGTCGCACAAAATGTATGGTCCCACAGGAATCGGTGTGCTGTGGGGCAAGCGCGAATGGCTCGACAGGATTCCTCCGTATCAGGGTGGCGGCGAGATGATCAAGCATGTATCGTTCGAAGGCACAACTTTTGAAGAACCTCCGTTGAAATTCGAGGCCGGTACCCCCGATTTTGTAGGTATCGCGGCATTGCCGGTTGCCCTCGATTATATAGAGGGAATCGGGATGGGGAATATCGAGGCGCACGAACTGGAGCTGATGCGCTATTGCCAGGCCGAGATGATGAAGATGCCCGGAATGCGTATTTTCGGAACCACGGACGATAAGGCGCCTGTGATTTCTTTTCTCGTGGGGCATGCCCACCACTACGATACCGGCATGCTGCTCGACAAATTAGGTGTGGCGGTGCGGACCGGCCACCATTGCGCGCAGCCGCTGATGACGTCGCTGGGAATCGAGGGCACAGTGCGTGCCTCGTTCGCCCTATACAATACGATGGAGGAGGTCGATGCCTTTATGGCGGCTCTGCGCCGCATAATTCCCATGCTCTCCTGACAGGATTGCGCCTGATTCGGCAGACAAGAGATTGATGACTGAGGGAATTTGGAGTCGGCTGTTGTAATCCTTATTTCAGACGGAAAAGGTAACCGAGAGTTACTAATATCGACGAGCCGCGCGAGGATGAGAACTCATCGCTGCGCGACGAGGGGAATATGTTGCCCAGACCATAGTAGTAGCGCCCTTCGAGGGTGATGCTGTGGCGCCGCCGGATCACGAATTCCACGCCGGCGCCGGCTGTTATGCCGTAGTCAAACCGGTTTTTGATTTTCAGTGAGAGCTGCTCGTAGCGGCGGTTTTTGGGAAACGAGGGGAGCGTGGCCGCCTCGGTATAATTGAAGTTGGCTTTGATGCCGTCGGAAATCATATAGCCTACCTGCGGACCAAGATTTATGAATCCCTTGACCGTCCGCGATCCGAAAAATATGTGGGTCATAACCGGTAGCTCGATATATGTGAGGCGGTGCTGATATTCCAGCGGGTGTTCCTCAAAGTTCTCTTTCCAGCCACGCTGAGTGAGGTTTAGCTCTGCCACCAGACCCACATGGCGCTCTTCGGCATATCGGAATGAAAAGCCCATTGTGATTCCCTGCAGCATGGTCTCCTTGACCGAGGGGTAAAAAGACTGCTGGGAAAGGGTGACGCCGGCGTGGCCGCCCACGTGAACGTGTGGCACGTAATGGCGTTGAGCCTTGGCCTCGGGAGCGGCGAACAGGGTGATCAGCAGCAGTGCCGTGAGGGTATGAAAAATGTTGCGGAGCATTATGAGCCTGGGAAATATCAGTTTTATGCGCCGGAGTGCTATTTGATGGTCTTTTCGAGATAGCCGCCGGGGTTGTAGGTGATGATGAAAATAGCGTTGTTGTAATAGCCGCCGCCGTCGGGAGCCTGCTCCAGGCGTATGCCGCTCTGTATGCCGTTGTAGTCGGTGGGATAGCGGCCTGTGTCGGCATGTTCGCGCAGAGCTTTGATAGCCATCAGTCCGGTGTCATAGCCGAGAATGCCGAGCACGGGCATCTGGCGGCTCATCAGACCTCCGCCATAGGTGCTGCGGAACGAATTGTTGACCATGTGGGCGGCGGTGTCGTGGTCGGTTGGGAAATAGCGGGAGTAGATGGTGCTGGTGATGTCGCAGATGTCAGTGTAGTGCTCGCCGCGGAATGTGGCCCATTCAGGATAACCGAAAAGCTGGACGGCCGAGGGTTCGAGAACGGCTCTTTCCTTGAAATTACGAAGCGACTGCCTGATGCGGTTGAATTCATCGCTGCTGCCCGATTCAGGAATCAGCACATAGGATTGACTGTTGGGGTCGAGGGCCTCGAGATCATCGTCGGTGAGATAGTGGTTGAATGTGACGGTTTGCCATGTGCGGCCTGCTTCGGTGAGTGCCTTCTGCAGTGCCTGTGTGAATTCCTTTTTGTCGGCGCGGCCACCTTCACGCTCCAGAAAGACCGGCGTGGCCGAAGGAAATTTTTCGAGGAACCCTTTGATGGCTCCTTCATACATCCGGTCGTGGGGAGTGTTGATCTGGATTACATTTCCGTCGGTGAGATATGAATCATCTTTCACTGCGAACACATTGATAATGCGTGTGTAGGGATCGGCTTCCGCCACGATTTCATGCAGCTGCGCCGGAGAATCGGGGGCGATAATCAGATTCATATGCGCCATTTCGGGACGGTGCATGATGGAGCGGACCGAGTCGGTGTTTCCCGCGGTGTCGTAGGCATGGATTTTTACCGGCACTTCGTTTTGTCCGTTCTCTTTGGCTCCTGCAAGGAGAAATCCCTTGTAGAATTCGGTGTAGAGTTGGGTGGCACGGCTCATGCGGCTTTCATTGAGCTGGAAGGGGAGCAGTAGGGCGATATTAAGCGCATCGGGACGCACCGGCGCGAAAAGAGTGTCGGTGGCGCTGATCACTTCCTTAAGGGTTTCGCCGGCAGGGGCGGATTGGGCTTCGGTCAATGGCCCTACGGGAGCGGTGGCGGCCACTGTGGCATTCGCCTGTGCTTTGTAGGAGGGTGATGCTTTTTCGATTTTTTTCTCGGCTGCCTTTATTACTGCCTTTTCGGTTTCGGGCGATACCTTGGCTGTGGTCCCCTTGAGACGCAGGCGCATTCCTGAACGCAGGCCGTCTGCGGCGGCCGGATTCAGAGCCATCAGCTCGTCGACCGACATGGAGTATTTTCGTGAAATGCCATAGACGCTCTCGCCTTTCCGAACCACATGAATGGCCGGAGTGATGTCATCGGCGGGGGCAGGCGCACCGGTTGCCGCGGGAACCGCATCGGTGTTTTCTTTGGCTAAAGAGGCGGGGAAAAAGAGGCGCATGCGGGGTTTCACGCCGTCGGCCACGCCGGGATTGTTGGCGCGTATATCCTCTACGGTCACACCGAGTTTTTCTGCGATGGAGTAGATGTTGTCACCCGACTGTGCGTCGTAATAATATAGAGTCTTGCCGTTGACGCGGATTGTAGGGAGCTGAGCCACTATGCCGGCGGAGAGGTCGGCTGCTGCTGCCACGGCGAGAGTGAGAAGCGACAGAGCAACCCGCCTGACGTTGTAGAGAAATTTCATTTCAAGCGTATTTGTTTCGGAGAAATAGACTGCGCTATTTGGTGGCAAAGTTACCTATTTTCCCCGAAACAGCCAAACTATTCGCTGATTGCGCCGAGGAATAGACATTTAATAGACGCCTGTGGCCTGCACGGAGAGTTGCGGTAGACGTGTATCCGGCATTTTTTTTATCAGTCAGCTCTTGATTTATTGTGGAAGAAAGTCGAGGGAGACGGGGTCGAAATTGACCGCGCGGTCGGGGAAGAGGCGTGCGAGGTGACCTGAGGCGATAAGTGAGGCAGGCGGGCCTGCGATGAATGAATGTCGTGAATCGGATGTTGAGGCGTCGGAACCGGCCGAGGGTTCGAGGAGCCAGAGGCGTGAAGCCAGACGGAGTGCCGAGGAGACATCGTGGGTGGAGAATATGATGATTTTGTCCTCCTCCCGCGCCAGAGTCGCCAGCAGTTGCAGGGTTTCAAGACGCGAGGCCACATCGAGAAAAGCGGTGGGCTCGTCGAGCAGCATCACGGGCGTCTCCTGTGCCAGAGCGCGGGCTATCATCACTTTCTGCCGTTCGCCGTCGGAAAGTGTCGCTACCTGCCGGTGGGCGAATGGTGTCATGCCTGTGAAGGCGATGGCCTCGCGGGTTATCCGTCGGTCACGCTCCGACAGACGTCCGAAAAATCCGGTATGAGGCTGCCGCCCGAGCGACACCAGTTCGGTTACCGTCAGCGCTCCGGCCAAAGAGTTGCCGGTGGCCACGATGCTCACCGTCAGTGCCATTTCCTGTCGGGATAGTCCGGCAATGTCGGCTCCGGCTATCCTCACATCGCCGGCAAGTGGTTTCAGCCGGCCTGCGATGCAGCGGAGGAGCGTGGATTTTCCCGCGCCGTTTTCGCCGAGGAATGCCACAAGGCTCCCGCCCTCCACGCTGTCGCTTACCCCGGAATAGAGCGGACGGCCATTGTAGCCTACGGCTATATTTTCGAGTTTCAGCAGCGGCTCTTTCATTTGAAATAGTTTAGACGGTTTCGGTTGACGATTACGTAGATTATCACCGGCACGGAGAGGAGCGGCGTGATGGCATTGACCGGGAGTGCGGATCCCGAGCCGGCCATCACTGAGATGGCGGCGCATAGAACGCCGGAAAATGCTCCCCAGATGAGGGTGACGGGGAGGAGCCGGCTATGGTCGGATGTGCCGGTGGTTAGCCTGGCTACATGGGGAATCACAAGACCGAGGAACCCGATGGGACCGCAGAAGGCGGTGACGGCGGCTGTCAGCACTCCCGATATCACCAGAAGCCATACGCGTGTCGCTTTTATGTTCACTCCCATCGATTCGGCGTAATCGTTGCCGAGGAGCATGGCGTTGAGGGGTTTGATCATGAGAAAAGACCCGGCGGTGAAGATTGCGATGACCGGACCGAAGACCGCGAGGTCGCCGAGCGTGACTCCGGCAAAGCTCCCCAATCCCCAGATTACGAATGAGTGCACACCCTCCTGCGTGGCATAGAAACTCAGAAGCGAGATGGCTGATGACGCCAGATAACCTAAAAGGATGCCTGTGATGAGGAGCATGGCGGTGCCGCGCACGATCCGCGAAAAAAAGAGCAGGAGCAGCAGCATCACTGCCGAACCGGCGAGGGCGCCGGTCATCGCGCCGGCATACCGACCTAATCCCATGGCGATGCCTCCGCTGAGTGTGAGCAGCACAAGAGCCACGCCGAGCGATGCGCCGGTGGAGATGCCGAGTATAGATGGCCCTGCCAGCGGATTGTTGAAAGCCGTTTGCAGCAGCAGTCCGGCTACTGCGAGCGCCATGCCCGTGAGGAGGGCGCAGGATGCCATGGGTAGACGCAGATCCACCACGATTGCCCGCGAAATCTCGTCGCTGTTGCCCCGCAGCGCGTTCCATACGTCGCAGGCGGGGATGTCGGCGGTGCCGAAGAATAGCAGCACCACAAAGAGTACTGCGGTCAGTAGCGCCGCGACTGTCGGGACGAGGATTTGTCGGGTTGTGAAATTCATTGCCAGAACAGGAGTATCGAGGATATTAGGTGGGGCGCGGTGCGCACAGTGACGGCTCTCGGGAGGGGTGAGGGGTCGGAGATGCAGATGGCGCCTGCCGAACCGGTGTCGATCACTCGGCCGCCATGTCCGTAGATGGCATAATGGAGATCGCCGGTGGCGTATGGGTCGTCGCAACGCGACAGTTCGGCTGCGATTCTCACCTCATATTGCGTGAAACCGATGCAGCATGCTCCGGCACATTTCACGCCGAGACGGCGTTCGTTTGAACGGTTGACGGTGATCAGCGATGTGATGAAATCGCGCTTGCGGTCGTCGGACCATCGGGTATCCCAGCATGCGGTGTCGGCTGATGGTGAGAGGGTGTAACCGGTCTCGGGTTCGGCTGCGGTCGCAGCTCCGACGTCGGCAGCGGTTGTGGCGCCGGCGGTGTAATCATCGGATAGTGGTGCCTCGGGGATCTCGTCGGTAAGCTCCATCGCGTAGGCAAACGACCGGAAAAGATAGCTGACAAACCGGGGGCGGAATGCGGTGAGCGCGGCAAAATCGCGGGCCAGTTCATCGGTCTCGCCTACTGTGCGCGCCGCGCATAGCCTGCGGTAGAAGCCCGACATGGATAGCACCTGAAACAGGAACCGCAGTTGGGGCGTGGCATCGAACGCATCGTCGGCTCCGAGGTTCACGAGCAGCTGCGCGAATGGCAGAGGGGTGCCCCCGGTGTGCTTCCTGAGTATTTCCGGAAAAGATGTGTGCATGGCGATGTCGGGCTATAGGGTTGTCTGATAGAGTGCTAAATCCAAGCACTCTCTAAAGAAAAAACCGGACAAATTTAAAGAGAACTTTAAACTTATCCGGTTAAGGTTTTTTATCCGAACGATTACTTGCGGATACCAAGCTCCTTCTGGGCGATGATGGCGCGGTAGCGGTTGATGTCCTTCTTGATGAGGTAATCAAGGAGGCGGCGACGCTTACCAACGAGAGCCTTAAGAGCGCGGGCAGTTGTATGATCTTTGTGATTTGACTTGAGGTGTTCAGTCAAATGAGCAATACGGACCGAGAACAATGCAATCTGTGCTTCAGGTGAGCCAGTGTCAGTCTTACCCTTACCGTATTTCTCGAAGATCTCGATTTTTTCGTCAGAATTCAGATGCATTCTTTCAGAGATTTTTGAGAAGTGAGTAAATTTTATATTTAAAAGCGGTGCAAAGTTACGCATAAATTCCGTAACTCCAAAACATTACCGCTGTTTTTTACGATGTAGGATCAATCCATCTTCGCAATTCATCGAGCGACAGACGCTCTATTGCGGATCAATCGTCGAGCGACAGACGCTCTTTCGCGGGGTTGCGCCAGTGGATGCGGCCTTCGATATACTCCTGAGTAGCGATGAGGGTGGGCTTGGGAAGTTTCTCGTAGTAGCGCGAGATTTCAATCTGCTCGCGGTTCTCCGAAACTTCCTCCAGAGTGTCGTTGATCGAAGCGAATTCCTGGAGTTTCTTGTCGAGGTCGTGCTTCATTTCGCCTGCGATCTGGTTGGCGCGTTTGGCGATGATGGCCACTGTTTCGTAGACATTGCCGGTATCCTTGCAAAGATCCATCATGTCGCGGGTGACGGTGTTGAGCGGGGCGTTTGTCTTTTTGTAGTCCATTATTATATGGTGTGTTTGATTGACGTGAGTGATGGGGGAGCGGTGGCGGCGTTTTCGGAGCCGGACCTAATCCTTGACATATTTATGCGCGATTTTGAGGATGTTGTCGGCCTCTTCGCGGAATTTCGAGTCGGGGTAGTTGTTGGTGAAAGAGTAATATTCGTCGATGACGTCGCGGAAACGTTCGGGTTTGCGCTCGTCGACCGAGAGGTTGGCTTCCTGGAAACGGGCTTTCAGCACCAGCATCTCGAGTTGTTCCTTATATTTGGAATAGGGATATTCCTTGATGGCGTTGCGGGCGGTGACCACGCAGCTCTCGTAGTTATTGCCCATGTAGGTGCCCAGGTTGTAGTAAAGCTGGGCGTTCTGCAGCTCTTTGAGCGTGAGTTTGTCCTGCAGTTCGAAGATGGCTTCCTGAGCCGACTGCACTTTGTCGGAGCGCGGGAAATAGTCGAGAAATCCCTGAAGCTCCTCGATGCCTTTCACGGTCTCCGACTGGTCAAGCTCGGCCTCGGGGGAGTCGAGATAGTAGGCATAGCCGGTGTAGTACCGCGCGGGTTCGGCATACTTCCCTTTGGGGTAGCGCTGATAGTAGGATTTGAAATATGTGGCGGCATCGGGGTATTCCTTGTTCATATAGTGGCTCATGCCGAGCAGGTAGAGCGACTCTTCGGCTTTCTCCTGCCCCTTGAACACGGTGACCACATCCTTGAGCAGAGTGTAGGACTGCACATATTTCTTCTGCTCGAAAGCACGCTTGGCGTAGTCGAATTTATAGTTGGGGTCGGAACTCTTCAGCGCTTTCTGGTATTCGCCGCACGATGACAGCGCAAGCAAACCCACTAAAGCTCCGAGGAGCCACGACACGATGTTTTTCGGCATAATTATACTGTTTATACGATGGCGCGCCTGAACAGGCGCACATTCAATCGGCAAAGGTAGGGATTTTTTTCGGATTTTTCATGCTTGATGAGTGTAAATTTGTCGATGACAGCAGATTTTACATTATATTTGGTGTCTCATGACATTATTTGGGGATAAATGAGGAGAAAATTGTTGGAATTTCGCTAATTTTGCAAGATAATTCGCCAAGTGCATCATGACTGACAGAGACGACTTTTATCCCCGCCGCGATGACTCCTACAACCGGCGCAACAATATTGATTTTACGCGCGATGATGACCGCTACCGGGACGATGACCGTTATCGGGATGACGACCGATATCGCGATAATGAGCGTGACGGCTATCGTGCCGGTTATCGCGACGGCTACCGCGACAGCGATCCCGGGCGCCGCGAACCGTCCTATCCCCGTCAATCCGGATCTGACAATATGAAAGGCAAAACATGCAACTTCGCACGCCGCCACCCGGTGCTGATGAATCTGCTGCTGGCTATTCTGGCCGGCATAGTGCTGATTTATATAGCCTTGTGGTTTCTTGACTTCTGGACTTTCCATGGCGAGGAGCGGGCTGTGCCCGACGTGAAAGGGCAGAGCCTAAGCACCGCCCAGAGTAATATTGCCAACGCCGGGCTTGTGGCGGTGGTCAGCGATTCCATCTACGAGTCGTTTGCCCGCCCCGGCACAGTGGTGGAGCAGACTCCGATTCCCAATGCAAAGGTGAAGAAGGATGGTTCGGTCTATCTTACGATTGTGGCATTCACACCTAAAATGGTCACCATTCCTGATTTTTATGATGTGTCGGAACGCCAAGCCCGCTCTATGCTCAACGGTTTGGGTATTACCCAGATACGAGTCGACTACGTGATGTCGGAATTTGACGGTCTGGTGCTCGGCGCCCGCTTCAACGGTGTTACGCTTCGTCCCGGGGCCAAGGTGCCGGTGTCGGCGGTCATTACTCTTGAAGTGGGCAGCAACACAGGCATGGGGGCTACCGACATGGACCAGGTGACCGATACTGTGGCAATTGACAATGTAATCGAAACACTCGACCTGGAATGACAACCGAAGTCGTAACCCCCACGGTTGATGAACTGTGCGACGCTGAACTGGATGACAGCATAGGCGACGGTACCCTTTACGAGCATTACCGTTTCACGGCCGATGCCGGGCAACAACTGCTGCGTGTCGACAAATTTCTTGTGGAGCATATGCCCAAAGCGTCGCGCAACCGCATTCAGCAGGCCGCGGCCGCGGGGTGTATTCTTGTCAACGGCAAGGCTGTGAAGTCGAATTACCGTGTGAAACCCGGCGACACGGTGCAGGTGGTGATGGACCGCCCGCGCTACGACACCGAGATTCTGCCCGAAAATATTCCCCTTGACATTGTATACGAGGATGATGACGTGCTTGTGGTGAACAAGCCCGCCGGTCTGGTGGTGCATCCCGGTCACGGAAACTGGACCGGCACGCTGGTCAATGCTCTGGCCTGGCACCTGCGCGACAATCCCGACTATGATGTCAACGATCCGCGTCTCGGACTGGTGCACCGCATAGACAAGGATACCTCGGGCCTGCTGGTAGTGGCGAAGACTCCCGACGCCAAGACGCATCTGGGACGCCAGTTCTTCAACAAGACCACCCGGCGTGAATATCGCGCGCTGGTGTGGGGTATTCCCGACCCGGCACGGGGGCGTATCGAAGGCAATATCGGCCGATCGCTTAAAGACAGGTTGCAGATGGCGGTGTTTCCGGCGGATTCAGAACAGGGCAAACATGCCGTCACGCATTACGAGATTGTAGAGACATTTGCTCATGTATCATTGGTGAAGTGTGTGCTCGAGACAGGTCGCACGCATCAGATCCGTGTGCATATGAAGCATATAGGGCATCCGCTTTTCAATGACGCACGCTACGGCGGCGATCAGGTGCTCCGCGGCACCACGGCGGCGAGCTACCGTCAGTTTGTGCGCAACTGTTTCGATACTTGTCCGCGTCAGGCACTGCACGCGCGCACGCTCGGGTTCGTGCACCCGCGCACCGGTCGGGAGATGTTTTTCGAGGCTCCTGTTCCGGCCGATATGACGGCTTTGATCGAAAAATGGAGGGCTTACGCCGAGTCGCACTGAACATAGGCGTGAGTTGAGGCGTTTCTTTAGGTAGAATCTAAAAAACGCAACTATGGCTAAAATTACTTATCTTTCAAATATGGGTTTCGCTGTCGAGACTCCCGATGTGCTGTTGGTTTTCGATGATTACAACGATCCGGCCCACACGGTTGTCAAAGCGCTCGAACACAATCCCGCCCTCCCTGTGGTTTTCCTTGTTTCGGATCATCGCCGTTTCAACAAAGCAATTTTCAACATAGGCCAGAATCATAAACGCCAGTATCTTCTGGCCAACAATTGTCCCGGGGTAGCCGACAGTGACATGCCTACACAGTATATGGCTCCCGGCGATCAGGTGGAAAATCTTCTCGGAGGTGTCTCGGTAAAGGCTTTCGCTTCGGATGATTCAGGGCTGGCCTATGTGGTGACTACCAAGGATGACGCCGTGATCATGCATGGTGGTTCTCTGTGTCCCGTTTCCGAAGAGCATTTCGCCACTGCCCTCAACCGCATCAAAGCCTCGGTTCCGCAGATTGATCTTGCTTTTGTCGCAGTTGACGAGCGGCTTGGCAAAAATGCCACGGCAGGCATCAAAGAGGCTGTCGAGACACTCGAGATTGCCAATGCCGTACCCATGGGTTTCGAAGGCGAGCATTCCGAGGCTTGCCGCTTTGATCAGTATGATCTTCCCTCCGGTGTGTCCACGCGCTTCCACTGCATTCACACTCCCGGTGAAGGGGTGCGTCTTAAACTCAATTCAGCCGAGGCTCACGCCTGAATTCCGCTGTACTCCTAAAAGAAAACTTCTGACGTTTAAAGATAACGTTGAACGTTTAAAGAAAAACTTCTGACGTTTGCTTAAAAATGAAGCCGGACGCGATTCACATCGCATCCGGCTCCTTCCTTATTGGCATTTGTAATATTGTCAGTATAGAAATGACTATATGTTAATAATTTAACACATCGCAATATGAAACAAACAATGTACCAAACAAATTCATCACATTAATTCAAAATTCTAAAATCTATGTAGGTGCAATCAGTATTTCTGTCTTTTTGACATTGCAAAGTTAATAGGAAATTCAAAAAATACATATATTATTTTAGTTAAAATATGTTAAAATGATTTCCAAGTGCTCAACATTTTTCCAGTCAGGTTCACTACTGTCCACTAAAAAATGGACGGGGTTAAAAATTAAATAAATTCGGTTC